>Ga0307517_10006087_pt1 | contig 17978 bp, 16 predicted proteins | sample 23_EM_MG_FD_194515 | JGI IMG/M metagenome (GOLD analysis project Ga0307517, IMG submission 194515) | Populus trichocarpa ectomycorrhiza microbial communities from riparian zone in the Pacific Northwest, United States - 23_EM | ecosystem: Host-associated > Plants > Roots > Unclassified | place... | reverse complement strand
GCCCTCGGCGACGGGCGCCTCCGCGTCGGCGTCTGGGACTCGAACCCTCACATCCCCGCCCCCTTCGACAAACGGCCCGCTGAACAACTCCCGCCCGCCCCGCCCGACGCCGACAACGGCCGCGGACTCCACCTCATCCAGGCGTACGCCACCTCCTGGGGCGGCTGGCCCATCGGGGACGGTGGGCTGATGGACCGGGGTGCCGGGAAGCTGTTGTGGTTCGAAGTGCGCGGCCGTTGCGGCGGCTGACAGGTGAAGTACGGCCGAAGCCTGGCGGGACTCGGCACCGGTCCGGCCTCCGATTCCGCCCGCACATGCGCCCGCACGGCGTGGCGGTGGACGCTGGAGATGTCGCATCACCGGTCACTCTTAGCGCTTCCCTGACGTTCGTTCCGGAACCTGCCGCGCCCCCGAGAGCCTCCTCCCGTACGGCAACAAGTACTGATCTTGAGTCCTGTTCCGGGCTCAAGGACCAACGGGGGAAGGCAGAGCGCATGCTCGACACGAAACGCGGAGCACTTCTTCTCTGCTCCACAGTCAGCGCCTCGCTGATGATGGCCGGGGCGACGCCGGCCGGCGCGGACTCCGCGCACAGAACCGACTCCGCACACCGCGCCGAATCCGGCGACAACGTCGGGGAGTTGATCTCCATACCGGCCGGTGAGAGCACCGCGGCCACCTACGCGCGGGTGACGCGCCGTGCGGCCGAGATCAACGCGCGCACGACCGCCGACAAGAAGTGCACGGGCGTCTGGAAACACAGCGTCGCCAACGTCGACTGGGACCGCACACCTGCCGGCACCGTCCGCTGGAGCTTCAAGCTGACCGCCACGGCACGTGCCAACCTGGGCGCGGCCGTGACCGTGACCATGCCCAACGCCTGGGTGAACAACCACGCCATCAACCCGCCCTACGGCCCGCACTCCAAGGGGAGTACGTACGACTTCCACGGCAGCATGAACAAGTACAACCGCAAGGGCAGCAGTACGAAGTACACGATCAGGACGAAGAACAAGATCACGTTCTACTGGCTCATCAAGAGCAACAGCAACCCCAGGGCCGGTGCCACGCGCTACATCACCTGCGCGGTACCCCCGAAGGGTTCGAGCTGAGCCAGGGGCCGACGGGAGCACACGATGGGAAAAGGCAAACGCAAGGGCACGGGCGGCACCGCCCAGAGCTTCTCCGTCCTGAACGGCCGACATGAACTGGCAGTCCGTCGCTTCACCGCGACCGCGGAACGGGTCGAACTCGCGTACCGCATCACACCGGCCCTGCCCGAACGGTGGCGGGACAATCCGGATGGATCACTTGATGCGGTGGGGCCGCCGATCTTCTTCTCCGTCGAGGGAGTCGACGACCTCGGGCGTGAATACCTGGACGGCGGAGGCGCGTTCGGGACCGACCCGGACGGCGGGTTCACCGAAGGCTCACTCAGCCTCGAACCCGGCCCCGCTCCCGCAGCCCGATCCCTGACGCTCACCCTGATGCTGACCTGTGGTGACGTACAGAGCACCCACCAGTTGACGATGCCTCTCTGAGGCCCGGCGCGAAAGGGCTGGTCGCAGCCTCTCGTTGCGGGTGCGACCAGCCCGCCCAGGACGCCGTCCTTGTCGACACCACCGCCTGAGGAACCGTTCGCGACGGTCGCCCACGACCTGTCCGCCCGCCCTTCCTCACCGTGACCCCCTTCCGTCCGTGAGAGCAACGTTCCCTTCCGGTCACTCACAGCCACAGCGCGGAAACGCCCCCTGCCTACCTTCGGGATGCATCACCGCTCGTTACCCCGTAGTGCACCGTGGAGGCGTCATGACAGCCACTGGCAAGTGGATCGAGCACTGGGACCCGGAGGACGAGACCTTCTGGCGGGAGACCGGTGAGAAGGTCGCCCGTCGCAACCTCGTGTTCTCCGTGCTCTCCGAGCACATCGGCTTCTCGATCTGGACCCTGTGGTCCGTACTGGTGCTCTTCATGGGCCCGGAGTACGGGCTGACCCCGGCCGACAAGTTCCTGCTGACGTCGATGGTCACGCTCGTCGGCGCGGTCGTCCGGGTGCCGTACACCTTCGCGGTCGCCGTCTTCGGCGGACGGAACTGGACGATCGTCTCGGCGAGTCTGCTGCTCATCCCCACCATCGCCGCGTTCGTCGTGATGAAGCCGGGCACGTCCTTCGACACCTTCCTCTGGATCGGCCTGCTGGCCGGCATAGGCGGCGGCAACTTCGCCTCCTCCATGACCAACATCAACGCCTTCTTCCCGCTGAGGAAGAAGGGCTGGGCGCTCGGGCTGAATGCGGGCGGGGGCAACATCGGCGTCCCCGTCATCCAGCTCGTCGCCCTCGCGATCATCGGCGCGAGCGGCGGGCCGCGTGTGCTGCTCGGGATCTACATCCCGCTCATCCTCGTCGCCGCCGTCCTCGCCGCCCTCTTCATGGACAACCTCACCTCCGTCAAGAACGACACCGGCGCCGCCAAGGACGCCGCGCGCGACTGGCACACCTGGATCATGGCGTTCCTGTACATCGGCACGTTCGGGTCGTTCATCGGGTACGCGTTCGCGTTCGGGCAGGTGCTTCAGGTCCAGTTCGGCCGTACGCCGTTGCAGGCCGCGTATCTCACCTTCATCGGCCCGCTGCTCGGCTCGCTCATCCGCCCCGTCGGCGGCTGGCTCGCCGACCGGTACGGCGGCGCGAAGATCACCCTGTGGAACTTCGTCGCCATGGCCGCCGCGACCGCGATCCTGGTCGTCGCCAGCATGGAGAAGTCGCTGCCGCTGTTCGTCACCGTGTTCGTCGTGCTGTTCGTGCTCAGCGGGCTCGGCAACGGGTCGACGTACAAGATGATCCCCGGCATCTTCCAGACCAAGGCCCTCGCGAAGGGACTCGAAGGGGACGAGGCCGCCGCCTACGGGCGTCGGCTCTCCGGGGCCTCCATGGGGCTCATCGGGGCCGTGGGCGCGCTCGGCGGGGTCGGCATCAACCTCGCCTTCCGCCAGTCGTTCCTCTCCTCCGGCTCCGGGACCGGCGCGTTCGTCGCCTTCCTCGTCTTCTACGGCCTCTGCTTCGCGGCCACCTGGGCCGTATACCTTCGCCGCCCTACCGCCCAGGCTCGGGCCAAAGCTTCCGCATCGGAGGCGAAGTCGCAGCTCAGCTATGCCGAGGTGTGACGTAACACCGCCGACATAAAGCCGAACCGAGCCTGTCACGCGCCGTTGACAGGCTCGTTCGGCATGTAGGCACCGGGTCATTCCATGTACGACTGCGGGTACGACTACGTTCGGGACGAGAGCCATGCACGAGGAACAGCAGCCAGCGGAGCGCACGCAACACGGGCCCCTCTCGGGGTTCACCGTGGGCGTCACCGCCGCACGCCGCGCCGACGAGCTGGGGGTACTGCTCCAGCGGCGTGGCGCGGTGGTCGTGCACGCGCCCGCGCTGCGCATCGTGCCCCTCGCCGACGACAGCGAACTGCTCGCCGCGACCAAGGAGTTGATCGACCAGGCGCCTGACGTCGTAGTCGCTACGACCGCGATCGGGTTCCGGGGGTGGATCGAGGCCGCCGACGGGTGGGGGCTCGGGGAGGCGCTCCTGGACCGGCTCCGCGGGGTGGAACTGCTCGCGCGCGGGCCCAAGGTCAAAGGGGCGGTGCGCGCGGCCGGGTTGACCGAGGAGTGGTCGCCGTCGTCCGAGTCCATGGCGGAGGTGCTGGACCGGCTCCTGGAGGAGGGCGTCGAGGGGCGCCGGGTCGCGATCCAGCTGCACGGCGAACCGTTGCCCGGGTTCGTGGAGTCGTTGCGGGCCGGGGGAGCGGACGTGGTCGTCGTTCCCGTGTACCGGTGGATGCCGCCCGAGGACATCGCCCCGCTGGACCGGCTCCTGGACGCCACGGTCTCCCGCGGCCTGGACGCGCTGACGTTCACCAGCGCACCGGCCGCCGCGTCGCTCCTGTCCCGCGCCGAGACCCGGGGCCTGCTCCCCGAACTCCTCGCCGCCCTCCACCACGACGTCCTCCCGGCCTGCGTCGGCCCCGTCACCGCGCTCCCGCTCCAGAACCACGGCATCGCCACGGTCCAGCCCGAACGCTTCCGCCTCGGCCCCCTCGTCCAACTCCTCTGCCAGGAACTCCCCGGCCGCGCCCGCACGTTGCCCGTCGCGGGCCACCGCGTGGAGATCCGCGGCCATGCGGTCCTCGTCGACGGCGCGCTACGCCCCGTCCCGCCGGCCGGTATGTCGTTGCTCAGGGCCCTGTCCCGCCGCCCCGGCTGGGTCGTGGCCCGCGCGGAACTCCTCCGCGCACTGCCCGGCGCCGGGCGCGACGAGCACGCCGTGGAGACGGCAATGGCCCGCCTCCGTACGGCACTCGGTTCTCCGAAGCTGATCCAGACGGTGGTGAAGCGGGGGTATCGGCTGGCGTTGGATCCGGCGGCCGACACGAAGTACTCCGACGGTTGACCGGGTTTTCGTGCGGGGTGTTGATGGGGGCGTAGCGGGGGGGGGCGCCCCCCCACCCCCCTTCGGCCCCGAAAGGGCCTCGTCCTCAATCGCCGGACGGGCTGGATTTCACCGACCTGCACTGAGAAGCGAGCGAGCCACCACGAGCTGACCTGGATGACCCCGCCCTGCGCCGACAAGCCCCAAGGGGTTCCGGCCGCGCGAGCGGGCAGGCACTGTAGAGACAACGGTTTCCCGACCGGGGCAATCCCTAGGCGGTGACAGGCACATGGCACTGGGTTCGACCATGGCCCCGTACGAGCTGCGTTTCGACGCCGGGCGGATCTGTCTGGATCTCCTCGCGACCACGCACCCCGAGGAACGGCTCGACGCGCCGGAGCCGCTGCGCGCGTGGATCGTCCGATCGGGGCTCGTCCCCGCGGCCACCCCGCTCGCGCACGTCGATTCCGGCTGGCTCGTCGGGTTTCGTGAACTGCGGGGGCAGATCGGGCAGTTGGTGCGGAGAAGTTCCGGTTCCGACGGCCGGCCCTACGACCTCGCCCTCGCCCGCGTCAACGACCTCGCCCGCGCCGCACCCCCCGCCCCCCGTGCCGTACGCGATGAAGACGGCGTGCTGGTGCGGCAGTTGGACGGGACTCCGGGGTGCGACGCGCTGCTCGCGGTCATCGCTCGGGACGTCGTAGAACTGCTCACCGATCCCGTCGCGCGGGCCTCGCTGAGGGAGTGCGAGGGGGACAACTGCCCGATCGTTTATCTCGATACGTCCCGGGGGCGGCGGAGGCGCTGGTGCTCCAGTGAGGTCTGCGGGAACCGGGAGAGAGTGGCCCGGCATCGTCGGCGCGCGGCGCTCGCCCGAGCCTGAGAATCCCTTATGCGGCTTCTGTGGACTGACCAGACGTCAATTGTCGAAGTGATTTCGACAACAGTGCGTTTCACTCCGGCGCGGCACGGGCAGCCCGCGTGATCTTGCTCGTGTGGTGGAAATGTAAAGATCGTACGGTGGGAATGTGCACTCATGTCCCGCTCGTCACGTCACTTCCAAGAAAACTGTCGCCTCACGTTGAACACTCGACCACCCGCCCGCGTACCTCTCCCTGAGCGACCGACTGGGGGAACCCCCGGACACCGGAGGTGGGCGTGCGCAAGGATTCCGTCGTGGCCAATGAACACGCACCGAGGGCCCGACATCGCATGTCCCAGTCCTCGGAACCTGATGAGGAGCTGATGCGTGCCCTGTACCGAGAGCACGCCGGACCCTTGCTCGCCTATGTGTTGCGGCTCGTCGCCGGGGACCGGCAACGTGCCGAGGACGTGGTGCAGGAGACGCTCATCCGGGCCTGGAAGAACGCCGGCCAGCTCAATCGAGCGACCGGATCGGTACGACCCTGGCTTGTGACGGTGGCACGGCGCATCGTCATCGACGGTCACCGCAGCCGGCAGGCCCGGCCGCAGGAGGTGGACCCGTCGCCGCTGGAGGTCATCCCCGCGGAGGACGAGATCGACAAGGCGTTGTGGCTGATGACACTGTCGGACGCGCTGGACGACCTGACCCCGGCCCACCGGGAGGTGCTCGTCGAGACGTACTTCAAGGGGCGTACCGTCAATGAGGCGGCCGAGACGCTTGGCATCCCCAGTGGCACGGTGCGCTCAAGGGTGTTCTACGCCCTTCGATCGATGAAACTTGCTCTGGAGGAGCGGGGGGTGACGGCATGAGTATTTACGGGGGATACGGAACGGGTAGTCCAGGTTCCATGCAGGGATCTCAGGGCTCGAACGAACACGAGACCGTCGGCGCCTACGCCCTCGGGATTCTCGACGACGCCGAAGCAACCGCTTTCGAGGCCCATCTCGCCACCTGTGAATGGTGCGCCCAGCAGCTCGACGAGCTGGCCGGGATGGAACCGATGCTGGCGGCGCTCGCGGATCTGCCGGGCACCGGCACCCCGGCGATCGCCGAGTCCCTGGCCGCGAAACCCAGTCCCCGGCTGGTGGAGCGGCTGGTCGACGACGTCGGTGACCGTCGAGCCCTGAAGCGGCGGCGCAGTTTCTACATGATCGCTGCCGCGGCGGCCCTGATCATCGCGGGACCGCTGGCCGTCATCGCGGCCAACGGCGGCGACAGTTCGGGCCAGAAGGGCAGCGTGGCGGTGTCCACCGCCAAGACCACCTTCGACACTTTGTCCGACAAGGTCACGGCGACGGACGCGAGCACCAAGGTGACCGCGACCGTGGCGATGTCCAAGAAGGACTGGGGCACCCTCGGGGTCGTCGAGCTCAAGAACGTCAAGGGCCCGCTGAAGTGCTCCTTGATCGCCGTCGGCAAGAACGGCGAGCGCGAGACCATGAGCTCCTGGTCGGTCCCGGCCTGGGGTTACGGCATCGCGAACGCCACCAAGGCCGAGGCCAAGAACCCGCTCTACGCCCAGGGCGGCGCGGCCTTCACGCCGAACGAGATCGACCACTTCGAGGTCATGACCTTCGACGGCAAGAAGCTCGTGGCGGTCGACGCGTAAAGCACCGAACAACTGGCCGGTTGTGGTGTGTGGGGTCCGGAACGCGGCAGGTGCGCGTGCCGGGCCCCGCGTCTTTGTCAAGATCCACCGGGCACGCCCCTCGCTACAGAGCCTTTCTTTCGCGTACGGTTGACGGCTGCCCAGCACGTCAGAAGGGGGCCCGGTGGCCGCACAGGCTCAACAGGAGACCGCGCTCGACACGGTGTCCGACAAATCCGCCCAGGATTCACTACGGGACCGGGAGATCAGCGTCGAACAGGCACACCTGGACCGGGTGTACCGGCGGCTCGAAGAGAAGATCCACGAGGCCGAGTTCCTCATGAACGACGCGGCCAAACGCGGCCAGGTCGGCACGCCCGGCGCGCTCGCCGAACGGGACGCACAGGTGTTCCGCGCCGGTATCCACCTCAACCGGCTCAACAACGAGTTCGAGGACTTTCTCTTCGGCAGGATCGACCTCCTGCTCGGGAAGGACGGCCAGAAGGGGCCCGACGGCGCCTACACCGCCGTAGAACCGGCTGAAGGTGCTGTCCGGGACGACCAGACCGCCGACATCGCCGAGACCCTGCACATCGGCCGTATCGGAGTCCTCGACTCCGAGTACGCGCCCCTCGTCATCGACTGGCGGGCGCCCGCCGCCGCGCCCTTCTACCGGTCCACGCCGGTCGACCCGGGGCGTGTCGTACGGCGTCGCGTCATCCGGTCCAAGGGGCGGCGGGTGCTCGGGGTCGAGGACGACCTGATGCGGCCGGAGTTGACCGCCTTCCTCGAAGGCGAGCAGCTCGCCGTCATCGGCGACGGCGCCCTGATGGCCGCGCTCGGCCAGGCCCGCAGCCACACCATGCGCGACATCGTGGCGTCCATCCAGGCCGAGCAGGACCTGGTGATCCGCGCCCCCGCCGCCTCGGTGACCTACGTCGAGGGCGGCCCGGGGACCGGCAAGACGGCCGTCGCCCTGCACCGCGCCGCCTACCTGCTCTACCAGGACCGGCGCCGGTACGCGGGCGGCATCCTCATCGTCTCGCCCACCCCGCTGCTGGTCGCGTACACGGAGGGCGTTCTGCCGTCCCTCGGCGAGGAGGGCCAGGTCGCCATCCGGGCCATCGGCTCGCTCGTCGACGGCGCCGAGGCCACCCTGTACGACTCCCCAGCCGTGGCCCGCGCGAAGGGTTCGTACCGGATGCTCGCGGTGCTGCGGAAGGCCGCGCGCGGGGCCCTGGAGCTGAGCGACGCGCCGAACCGGCTGCGGGTCGTCGCCTTCGGGCGCCGGCTCGAACTGGAGGCCGCCGACCTGGAGCGCGTCCGGCAGAGCGCGCTCAGCGGTACGGCCCCGGTCAACATGCTGCGTCCGCGCGCCCGCAAGCTCCTCCTGGACGCCCTGTGGGAGCGCTCCGGCTCGGCAGGCCGGCACACGGACCCCGAGCTGGCCGCCGAACTGCGGTCGTCCTTCGACGAGGACATCGCGAGCGAGGACGACTTCATCGCGTTCCTCGACGCCTGGTGGCCCGAACTCACCCCGCGCGCCGTCCTGGCGTCCATGTCCGACGAGCGCAAGCTCGGCCGCTGGGCCCGGCGCATCCTCAACCCCGGCGAGGTCCGCAGGGTCGCCCGCGCCCTGAAGCGCGAGGGCCTCTCGGTCCACGACGTCGCCATCCTCGACGAACTCCAGGCGATCCTCGGCACCCCGGCCCGCCCCCGCAAGCGGCGCGACCTGGACCCGCTGGACCAGCTCACCGGCCTCGAAGAGCTGATGCCGACGCGCGAGGAGTCGCAGCGCGAACGGGCCGAGCGGCTCGCCCAGGAGCGCGTCGAGTACGCGCACGTCATCGTCGACGAGGCCCAGGACCTCACCCCGATGCAGTGGCGCATGGTCGGCCGCCGCGGCCGGCACGCCACCTGGACGGTCGTAGGAGATCCGGCCCAGTCCTCCTGGTCCGACCCCGACGAGGCCGCCGAGGCCCGCGACGAGGCCCTCGGCTCCCGCCCCCGCCGCCGCTTCACCCTCACGGTCAACTACCGCAACCCGGCCGAGATCGCGGAACTGGCGGCGAAGGTCCTGGCCCTGGCGATGCCCGGCTCCGAGTCCCCGTCGGCGGTCCGCTCGACCGGAGTGAAACCCCACTTCGCCGTCGTACGGAACTCGTTGTCGGAGTCGGTCCGCGCGGAGGCCGCCCAGCTGCTCGACCGTGTCGACGGCACCGTCGGCGTGGTCGTCGCCATGAACCGCCGCGAGGAGGCCCGCCGTTGGCTCACCGGCCTCGGGGACCGGGTCGTAGCCCTCGGCAGCCTGGAGGCCAAGGGGCTCGAATACGACGCGACGGTCGTCGTCTCGCCCGCGGAGATCGCCGACGAGTCGCCCGCCGGACTGCGGGTCCTCTACGTCGCCCTCACCCGCGCGACCCAGCAGCTCACGGTCGTCTCGGCCGAGCGGGACGAGCCGGACGCGAACGGGGTGCCGGATCTGCTCCGCGACTGAGGGGATCGATCGCGGGTCCGACCGAGGGGTGCTTTCGATGAACTCTCGGGATGGGAATGGTCTTACGGGATCTGTTTGTTAGCCTGGATGTGACACCGGCCCGATCCAAGCCCCCGGGCCCAACCTTCGTCGCTTAGAGCGACCACTTGCCGCGAGGCGAGCATGGCGGGTCGGTGTCATTGCTTGTCAGAGAGGTCCCCGTCACGGGAAAAGTGACGGGGACCTCTTTTTCTTGCGAACAAAACGTTCGCAATCGGGGGCGGCTAACGCCTACCCGGTAGTAGGTGCGACGATCGGAACGCGTACTCAGCTCAACGGTGAAAGCAGAGGAAGTCGGCCATGGCTACGGCGCCCAGCGTCTCCTACTCGATCACGGTCCGTCTGGAGGTGCCCGCCAGCGGAACCGCGGTCTCCCAGATCACCACGGCCGTGGAGTCCCACGGAGGCTCGGTGACCGGCCTCGACGTGACCGCCTCCGGCCACGAGAAGCTCCGCATCGACGTCACCATCGCGGCGTCCTCGACGGCCCACGCCGACGAGATCGTCCAGCAGCTGCGCGGCATCGAGGGCGTCACCCTGGGCAAGGTCTCGGACCGCACGTTCCTCATGCACCTCGGCGGCAAGATCGAGATGCAGTCCAAGCACCCGATCCGCAACCGTGACGACCTCTCCATGATCTACACCCCGGGTGTCGCCCGCGTGTGCATGGCGATCGCGGAGAACCCTGAGGACGCGCGTCGCCTCACCATCAAGCGCAACTCCGTCGCGGTCGTGACGGACGGTTCGGCCGTGCTGGGCCTCGGCAACATCGGCCCGATGGCCGCGCTGCCGGTCATGGAGGGCAAGGCGGCCCTGTTCAAGCGGTTCGCCGGCATCGACGCCTGGCCGATCTGCCTGGACACCCAGGACACCGACGCGATCGTCGAGATCGTCAAGGCGATCGCCCCGGGCTTCGCCGGCATCAACCTGGAGGACATCTCCGCACCGCGCTGCTTCGAGATCGAGGCCCGGCTGCGCGAGGCCCTCGACATCCCCGTCTTCCACGACGACCAGCACGGCACCGCGATCGTCGTCCTCGCCGCGTTGACGAACGCGCTGCGGGTCGCCGGCAAGGGCATCGGTGACATCCGGGTCGTCATGTCCGGCGCGGGCGCGGCCGGTACGGCCATCCTCAAGCTGCTCATCGCCGCCGGCGTCAAGAACGCGGTCGTCGCCGACATCCACGGCGTCGTGCACGCCGGCCGCGAGGACCTGGTCGACGCCAAGCCCGACTCGCCGCTGCGCTGGATCGCCGACAACACCAACCCCGACGCCCTCACGGGCACCCTGAAGGAGGCCGTGCGCGGCGCCGACGTCTTCGTGGGCGTCTCCGCCCCGAACGTCCTCGACGGCGACGACGTGGCCGCGATGGCCGAGGGTGCGATCGTGTTCGCGCTCGCGAACCCGGACCCCGAGGTCGACCCGACGATCGCCCGTCAGACGGCCGCAGTTGTCGCCACCGGCCGCTCGGACTTCCCGAACCAGATCAACAACGTGCTGGTCTTCCCGGGTGTCTTCCGCGGTCTGCTGGACGCGCAGTCCCGCACCGTCAACACGGAGATGATGCTCGCCGCGGCGACCGCACTCGCGAACGTCGTCTCCGAGGACGAGCTGAACGCGAACTACATCATCCCCAGCGTCTTCAACGACAAGGTCGCCGGAGCGGTCGCGGGCGCGGTGCGCGACGCGGCGAAGGCGGCGGGAGCGGCGGCGGCCTCGACGGCGCCCTCCGCGTCGTAGAACCCCTCGAACGGCGGGTGTGCGGCGGGTGTGCGGCGGTTGTGAGGATCGCCACGGCCGAGCGCACACCGGCGCGTCGCGGAACCCGGGGCCTTCGGCGGCCGTTTATCGTGGCGGCCAGGTTTCGGGCCTTCCAGGCCCGGCCCTCGCTGCCGGGAGCCGACGGAGCGTCACCACGCAGAGGGCGTGGCGCTCTTCGTGTGACTCCCAAGGGTGTTCTCGCGACTCCTACGGGTGCCGGATTGGCTTTCCCGCCGCAGGTAGGGGCAGGATGCGTCTTCGGGCGCGAGGGTCTGGACGACGGACCCGGGTCCGGGGACTCACCGAGGACCCTGGCAGCATCGGCTTCACCGTGCCCGATATGCGGCTCCGCCGCGTGGCACGCCTCAAACGGCAAGAAGAACACGGGAGTAACAACATGAACCGCAGTGAGCTGGTGGCCGCGCTGGCCGACCGTGCCGAGGTGACCCGCAAGGACGCCGACGCCGTTCTGGCCGCGTTCGCCGAGACCGTCGGCGAGATCGTCTCCAAGGGCGACGAGAAGGTCACGATCCCCGGCTTCCTGACCTTCGAGCGCACCCACCGTGCCGCTCGCACCGCGCGCAACCCGCAGACCGGCGACCCGATCAACATCCCCGCCGGTTACAGCGTCAAGGTGTCCGCGGGCTCGAAGCTCAAGGAAGCCGCCAAGGGTAAGTAGTCCTTCGCGTACGCGACGGGATTGCGTACGAGGCAGTAACGCGAATGGGGCGGCCACCCGGTCAGGGTGGCCGCCCCATCGTCGTAGGAGCGCTTCTTCTCTACGGCTATCCGATTCTCTACGGCTATCCGAGCGCCTTGCCCGGGAGTTCGACCTTCGCGCCGAGCTCCATGAGCTTCTCCATGAAGTTCTCGTAGCCGCGGTTGATGAGGTCGATGCCGTGGACGCGGGACGTGCCCTGGGCCGCCAGGGCCGCGATGAGGTACGAGAAGCCGCCGCGGAGGTCGGGGATGACCAGGTCGGCGCCCTGGAGGCGGGTCGGGCCCGAGACGACCGCCGAGTGCAGGAAGTTGCGCTGGCCGAAGCGGCAGTGCGAGCCGCCGAGGCACTCGCGGTAGAGCTGGATGTGTGCGCCCATCTGGTTGAGCGCGGAGGTGAAGCCGAGCCGGGACTCGTAGACCGTCTCGTGGACGATGGAGAGGCCCGTCGCCTGCGTGAGGGCGACGACGAGCGGCTGCTGCCAGTCCGTCTGGAAGCCCGGGTGCACGTCCGTTTCGAGCGCGATGGACTTCAACTGGCCGCCGGGGTGCCAGAAGCGGATGCCCTCGTCGTCGATCGCGAAGGCACCGCCCACCTTCCGGTAGGTGTTGAGGAACGTCATCATCGAGCGCTGCTGCGCGCCCTTGACGTAGATGTTGCCCTCGGTCGCCAGCGCCGCCGACGCCCAGGACGCGGCCTCCAGGCGGTCCGGGAGGGCCGCGTGGGTGTAGCCGCCGAGCGAGTCCACACCGGTGATGCGGATCGTGCGGTCGGTGTCCATGGCGATGATCGCGCCCATCTTCTGCAGTACGCAGATGAGGTCCTCGATCTCCGGTTCCACGGCCGCGTTGGCGAGTTCGGTGACGCCCTCCGCCAACACCGCCGTCAGCAGCACCTGTTCGGTCGCGCCGACGGACGGGTACGGCAGCTGGATCTTTGTGCCGCGCAGCCGCTGCGGGGCCTCCAGGTACTGGCCGTCCGCCCGCTTCTCGATCTTCGCGCCGAACTGCCGCAGCACCTCGAAGTGGAAGTCGATCGGCCGGCCGCCGATGTCACAGCCGCCGAGCCCCGGGATGAACGCGTGCCCGAGCCGGTGAAGGAGCGGACCGCAGAACAGGATCGGGATGCGCGACGAGCCCGCGTGGGCATCGATGTCGGCGACGTTGGCGCTCTCGACGTGCGACGGATCGAGTACCAGCTCGCCCGGCTCCTCACCCGGACGGACCGTCACCCCGTGCAGTTGCAGGAGTCCGCGTACGACACGAACGTCTCGGATGTCCGGTACGTTGCGCAGTCGACTTGGCTCACTGCCCAGCAGGGCGGCGACCATGGCCTTGGGTACGAGGTTCTTCGCACCACGGACACGGATCTCGCCCTCGAGCGGGGTTCCGCCGTGGACAAGCAGTACGTCGTCTGAGCCGTTGACGGTCATGAATCTCGCGTTCCGTGGAGTTGGGCAGGGGCCGAAGAGACAGAGTAATCGCCGCCCACCCCCCTCCTGTAAGCCCGAGGACCGCTCAGCCACGTCATAGCTGTGTCACAACACGAACCGTTCCCAATCGGGCACATGGGGTCACAGGGTGGGGGCGTGCGCGGAGGACGCTTCGGTGCGCCCTGAGCTGCATGCACTCTGGTACCCGCATTGCGTCCCCCATCACGGGGAAGATGCGGGATCATGTCAGGCATGACCGAGGTGTCCTCGCTCACAGGGCGGTTGCTCGTGGCAACACCCGCCCTGGCGGACCCGAACTTCGACCGCGCGGTGGTGCTCCTTCTCGACCACGACGAGGAGGGCTCCCTCGGTGTCGTCCTCAACCGGCCGACCCCGGTGGACGTCGGCGACATCCTGGAGGGCTGGGCGGATCTCGCCGGTGAACCGGGCGTCGTCTTCCAGGGCGGGCCGGTGCAGTTGGACTCGGCCCTCGGTGTCGCCGTCATCCCGGGCGGCGCGGCCGGCGAGCGCGCCCCGCTCGGCTGGCGGCGCGTGCACGGCGCGATCGGACTCGTCGACCTGGAGGCCCCGCCGGAGCTGCTGGCCGCGGCGCTCGGCTCGCTGCGGATCTTCGCCGGGTACGCGGGCTGGGGGCCCGGGCAGTTGGAGGACGAACTGGTCGAGGGCGCCTGGTACGTCGTCGAGTCGGAGCCCGGTGACGTGTCCTCGCCGTCGCCGGAGAGACTCTGGCGCGAGGTGCTGCGCCGCCAGCGCAGCGAGCTGGCGATGGTGGCGACGTATCCGGACGACCCCTCGCTGAACTGATCCCCGTACTGAACGACCCTTCGCGGAACTGATGCCGGTGGGCTTCAGTACCCTTGGCACTATGAGCACTCTTGAGCCCGAGCGCGGGACTGGTACGGGGACCCTCGTAGAGCCGACGCCCCAGGTGTCGCACGGCGACGGGGACCATGAGCGCTTCGCCCATTACGTCCAGAAGGACAAGATCATGGCGAGCGCCCTCGACGGCACTCCCGTGGTGGCGTTGTGCGGGAAGGTCTGGGTGCCGGGCCGCGACCCGAAGAAGTACCCGGTGTGTCCCATGTGCAAGGAGATCTACGAGTCCATGGGCTCGGGTGGCGACGGGGACAAGGGCAAGGGCGGCGGCGACAAGTAGCCGTTCGGGCGGTCTGACTTCCCAAGGATCGCCGGTCTGACTTCGTAAGGCCCTCGGGGCGCGCTTCGGCGCGCCCCGAGGGCCTTTTGCATGTTTCGACGGCTTTTCGGCGGGCTTTCGCGTGTCACGAAGTGGTTGAGACCTCTTGTGGCCGCGTTCATCTACTCCTTAATCTCCGTGGTGTTGTGCAGAGCGAAACGCCCATTGCATATGTTGCAACGCACGCCCGGATTCCCGGAGGAACGCTCCATGAAGCTCGCCCCCAGATTCGCCGTACTCCTGGCGGCCGCCGCTGTCGTCGCCGGCTGCGCGCCCCAGACCTCCGACAACTCGTCCTCCGACAAGGACGACAAGAGCGGCACCCTGAGGGTGTGGCTCTTCCAGGAGGTCGGCAACGACCCGAAGGCGAAGGTCGTCGACTCCGTGGTCACCGCCTTCGAGAAGGCCCACAAGGGCACCAAGGTGGACGTCGAGTACATCCCGATCGACACCCGCGCCCAGCGCGTCAAGGCCGCCTTCAACGACCCGAAGTCCGCGCCCGACGTCATGGAGTACGGCAACACCGACACGGCCGGCTATGTGAAGGACGGCGGACTCCTCGACGTCACCAAGGAGTTCGGCGCGTGGAGTGAGGCCAAGGACACCGACCCGACCGCGAAGCAGTCCGTCACGGTCGACGGCAAGACGTACGGCTCCCCGTTCTACGTCGGCGTCCGCGCCCTGTACTACCGCACCGACGTCTTCAAGGACCTCGGCCTCCAACCCCCCAAGTCCATGGCCGAGTTGGCAGCCACCGCCCGGAAGATCCACAAGGCGAAGTCCGACCTCTACGGTCTTGTCGTCGGCGGCGCCTACACGTACGGCGCGATGCCCTTCGTGTGGGCCAACGGTGGTGAACTCGCCACCGCCAAGGGGGGCTCGTACACCTCCGCGATCGACAGTGCCGCCGCGCAGAAGGGCATCAAGGCCTACACCTCGCTCTTCACGAGCGACAACTGTCCCGCCGCCAAGTGCGCGGTGATGGGCGGCAACGACACGATCACCGCGTTCGCCGCCGGCAAGGCGGGGATGGCGATCGGGGGCGACTTCAGCCACACGGCTGTCGAGGCGGGCAAGGTCAAGGGCAAGTACGCGGTCGTGCCGTTGCCGGGGGTCGCGTCCGGGTCTGTCGCTCCCGCGTTCGCCGGGGGCAACAACATCGGTGTCCTGAAGAGCACGTCGCACCGCACGCTCGCGGTCGACCTCATGGAGCAACTCACCTCGAAGGCGACGCAGGCGTCCATGTTCGACGCGATGGGGTTCCTGCCGACGTTCACCGATGTGCGGGATGCGGCTGCGGCGAAGGTGCCGTTCGAGAAGCCGTTCGTTCAGACCTTGGCTGCGGGGACGAAGTTCGTGCCTGCGTCGCCCGGGTGGTCGGAGATCGATTCTTCGCTGGTGTTGCCGACGATGCTGCAGGAGGTCATCAGCGGGAAGAAGAGTGTGGCTGCGGCTTCTGGGGACGCGGCGAAGAAGATGAACTCCGCGTTTAGCTCCGCGGGTTGACCGGTGGCGCCTAATAGCTCGGTTGTTGTGGAGCGTTCGCGGGTGCGGCGGCGTGGGGGCTGGCCGCGCAGTTCCCCGCGCCCCCAAGGGGGTTGGGGTGTGCCCTGGTTGTATCTTGCCCCGGCTCTTGTTGTCCTTGGGGGGCTGCTGGTTTACCCGATTTATCAGCTCGGGTTGATCTCCTTCTTCCAGTACACGCAAGCCCAGGTCAGCGGCGGTGAACCGACGACCTTTGAGGGGTTCGGGAACTACTCCGCGCTCTTCTCGGACAGTCAGTTCTGGCAAGTGCTGTTGGCCACCGTGTTGTTCGCGGGCGCCTGTGTCGTCTCGACGCTCGCCGTCGGGTGTGCGCTGGCCGTGCTGCTCACCCGGGTGCGGGCGCTGCCCCGACTCGTCCTGATGTTGGCCGCGTTGGGGGCCTGGGCCACGCCTGCCGTCACCGGGTCGACCGTATGGTTGTTGCTCTTCGACCCTGACTTCGGGCCGGTGAACCGGATTCTCGGGCTCGGGGATCACTCCTGGACGTACGGGCGGCTGAGCGCGTTCTTCCTCGTGCTGCTCGAAGTGGTGTGGTGTTCCTTCCCGTTCGTGATGGTGACGGTCTACGCCGGGATCCGTGCCGTGCCCTCCGAGGTGCTGGAGGCCGCCGCGCTGGACGGGGCCTCGCAGTGGCGGATCTGGCGGTCCGTGTTGACGCCGATGCTGCGGCCGATCCTGACCGTCGTGACCATTCAGTCCGTCATCTGGGACTTCAAGGTCTTCACCCAGATCTACGTCATGACCAACGGCGGCGGCATCGCGGGCCAGAACCTCGTGCTGAACGTGTACGCCTACCAACAGGCGTTCGCGTCCTCGAAGTACAGCCTCGGCTCGGCGATCGGTGTCGTCATGCTGCTGATGCTGCTCGCCGTCACGCTGGTCTATCTGCGCCTGCTGCGCAGGCAGGGGGAGGAGCTGTGAGTCTGCTTCGCGGTCTTGGCGGCTTTGTACGACGGCCCCGGCGGCCCTGGCGGCTCGCTGCCGAGGCCTCCGCGCTGCTGATCGCGGTCGTCGTCGCCTTCCCCCTCTATTGGATGGTGCTCAGCGCCTTCAAACCGGCCGGGGAGATCGAGTCGAGCGAGCCTCGGCCGTGGACGCTCGCGCCCTCTCTCGACTCGTTCCGGCGGGTGTTCGGGCAGCAGGAATTCGGCCGTTACTTCGTCAACAGCCTTGTCGTGGCGGGCTCGGTGGTCATCGTCTCGGCGTTGATCGCCTTTCTCGCCGCTACGGCGGTGACGCGATTCCGGTTCCGCTTCCGGACCACCCTCCTGATCATGTTCCTGGTGGCCCAGATGGTGCCCGTGGAAGCGCTGACGATCCCGCTGTTCTTCACCATGCGGGGGCTCGGGCTGCTGAACACGCTGGGGTCGCTGATCCTGCCTCAGATCGCGTTCTCGCTGCCGTTCGCGATCTGGATGCTGCGGGGGTTCGTGAAAGCCGTACCGGACGCGCTGGAGGAGGCCGCGTACATCGACGGGGCGAGCCGGTCGCGATTCCTGTGGCAGATCCTTTTCCCGCTCGTCTTCCCGGGGTTGGTCGCCACGAGCGTGTTTTCCTTCATCTCGGCCTGGAACGACTTCCTCTTCGCCAAGTCCTTCATCATCAGCGACACTTCCCAGTCGACCCTGCCGATGGCCCTCCTTGTCTTCTACAAGCCGGACGATCCTGACTGGGGCGGGGTCATGGCGGCCTCCACGGTGATGACGATTCCGGTGCTGGTGTTCTTCGTACTCGTACAGCGACGTCTGGTCTCGGGGCTGGGCGGAGCGGTTAAGGACTGACGTGACTGAACTGATTCCTCAGCCCCGCAGTGTTGTTGTCGGTTCCG
>Ga0307517_10006086_pt1 | contig 17979 bp, 23 predicted proteins | sample 23_EM_MG_FD_194515 | JGI IMG/M metagenome (GOLD analysis project Ga0307517, IMG submission 194515) | Populus trichocarpa ectomycorrhiza microbial communities from riparian zone in the Pacific Northwest, United States - 23_EM | ecosystem: Host-associated > Plants > Roots > Unclassified | place... | reverse complement strand
CCCCCAAAAGTTCCTACCCTACCCTACCCTACCCCAGAAAAATAGCCCCATAACCCTAAAGGCTGACGGTTTATTTTGTCGCGTTGTGCGATGGGGCACGGAATTGGTATTTCGGGGTGGGTACGATTGGGCGTGAATTTCTCGGCATAGGAATGGGCGGGCAATGGATGGGCGCGATGCCTGAAAGCCCAATAATCATCAGTGTTATTCTTTATTAAAGCGGTGCGTTTTCATCGGAGTCCGAATACCAACTAACAAATGGATACGTTAGATGCCAATAAAATAAAATAATATGCAGTGGAACGCCTAACAAATCGACGTACCAACCCCTCCCTATCGCCGCCATTCGATATCCGAACAACTCACTTCACCAACGTCCAATACCGCCCCTCCCTCCCTTCTCCTGGACCTGAAGTTCTTTGCACCTCTTGTTGCGCGAATGGCGATACGCTACCTACCAGACAGATTCGGCAACCTGTTATTTGTTTTCCATCCATGAGAATACGTGAGTGAAATCTTTTTTTTTGTTTTCCATCCATGAGGATACGTGAGTGAAATCGTTATGGTTTATTGGGACCGTGACTCATTTCTTTATTTATCTGGGATGGTTTAAAGATCGAATGATGGCTCCAAGGAACGGCGATCCTGAGCTGTGCGGGAGACCGCCTTCAAGAGTGGGTATCACTCGCGTTCCTCGTCGTTCCAACTTCGGAGGGCTTATGCCGAGTTTCTTTGGCTTGCGCGTATGGATTTCACCGGTGCCGCTGCCACTTTCTCTTCAAAGACTTACCGCTACTAGAAACAAAAGAACACCATACGTCGTTTTCCGCCTCTTATTCCTCCATTTACCGCGATTTCAGTGTTTGCGGCGTCTCCAAAGCCAACCGCGTTGGTGCCTCCTCACTCTATGAGGCTTCCCCCGCGAAAGGGCTTTCATTCCGCTTTTCTTTCCTCCAGATATAAGAGCTACTAGTTGGTGTTGATTTCGCTCTCCAGATGGTCTTCCTTTTGAAAGATGGTCGCTTCTGGACGTGATCTCGAACGGTAAGGGTATCCAAGCAGCTTTCCCTTGGGTTTTCCTTGTTCCCTTTCCGTCGAACTTACCACAAGATGAAATGTGTTGAGTCGCAAATGGATTGAACCTGCCAGTGGGATCCCTCATGGCCACTCTCTCCGCCATAAACATGGTAGCTAAATTGTTCTTAATAGCACTGTCGTTGCCTGAGCTTCTGCATGGTTACCCCGATGAACGTGGATTTCTGTCTTCTTCCCCAGAGAAGGTCACAATAAGTACTAGTTTAATGATTGTTGAATGAACCTCGGGGCGATCTGGTACAATCGACGTCTCTTAGACTCTTACATAACTGAGCAATAATAAATAGTGAATTATCAAATGAAAAGAATGTGCGAAGGGGGGGGAGGTCGCAGAAGTACATTGAGGTCTGAGTCCGTCATTAGAACAGGGTCAGTATTGAAAATAACCCGAAGAAATAGTGTTACACACAAATTGGAAGTAAAACATGGTTAAAGCTAGAGTGAGGAAATCATGTTGGAACAAAGGAGTCTTGAAAGTCCAGCATCATCGAAATAAGATCAGTATAGAATTATTAGTGCATGAAATCGCAGTACGCACAAGCTGACAATTCAAAGTGGTTGAAACGAGGTGAAAATTCAATGAATACATGGTCAAATGGCACGAGGTACATCCTGAAAGTTCAGCGTCGTCAAGTTGAAGTCAGTATTTTATGAGTAACTCATGGAGTCATGGAACGGCATGGCGCACTTCCTGAGAGTTAAAAGTGGTAGAAACGAGGTCAGTATTGAATCAGTAACTCGTGGAATAATGATACGTACTTCCTGAGAATTCAAAGTGGTAGAAATGAGGTCAGGATTGAATGAGCAGCTCACGAAAAGTAAATTACGCACGTGATGACGCATCCGCTGAGAGTTCAAATTGGACGAAACAAGGTAAGTATTAAATTAGCAGCTCATGGAATGCAATACTCACATACTGAAAATTCTGGAAACGAGGTCAGTACTGAATGAGCAGCCACGGAATAGCATTACACACCGGCTGAGACTTGAAGTACTGGAAATGAGGTCAGTATGGAATGAGCGGTCAAAGAATAGCATTACGCACCACCTGATACTTCAAGTGGTAGACATGAGGTCAGTATTGAATGAGCAGTCATGGGGATACCATTACATACCACTTGAGACTTCAAGTGGTAGAAATGAGGTCAGTCTTGAATGAGCAGCTCGTCAAACGGCATTACGCACAGGCTGAGGGTTCCAAAACCGCAGCAACCCTTCAAGAATCAAGTAGAAGAAATGAGGTCAGTCTTGAATGAGCAGCTCATCAAATGGCATTATGTACAAACTGAGAGTTCAAAAGCGGTAGAAACGAGGTCAGTATTTGATGGGCAGATACAGAATAACATTACGCACATGCAGAGACTTCAAGTGGATGAAACGAGGTCAGCATTGAATGAGCAGATACAGAATATCATTACGCACATGCAGAGACTTCAAGTGGATGAAACGAGGTCAGTATTGCATGAGCAGGTACGCAATACCATTACGCACTTGCAGAGACTTCAAGTGGATGAAACAAAGTCAGTATTGAATGAGCAGGTAGGGAATATCATTACGCACTTGCAGAGGCTTCAAGTGGATGAAACGAAGTCGGTATTGAATGAGCAGGTACGGAATAACATTACGCACCATCAGAGACTTAAGTGAAACGAGGTCAGTATTGAATGAACAGGTGCGGAATATCATTACGCACCTCCGGAGACTTCAAGTGGATGAAACGAGGTCAGTATTGAATGAGCAGGTACGAAATATCATTACGCACAGTCTGCGAGTTCAAAAGTGGTAGAAATGAGGTCAGCATTGAATGAGCAGCTACGAAATATCATTGCGCACCTAAAGAGACTTCAAGTGGATGAAACGAGGTCATTATTGAATGAGCAAGTACGGAATATCATTACGCACTGCCTGCGAGTTCAAAAGTGGATGAAACGAGGTCGGTATTGAATGAGCAGGTACGGAATATCATTACGCACCTAAAGAGACTTCAAGTGAAACGAGGTCAGTATTGAATGAGCAGCTATGGAATATCATTACGCACGGCCTGCGAGTTCAAAAGTGGCAGAAACGAGGTCAATATTGAATGAGCAGGTACGCAATATCATTGCGCACCTAAAGAGACTTCAAGTGGTAGAAACGAGGTCAGTATTGAATGAGCAGGTACGGAATATCATTACGCACCGCCTGCGAGTTCAAAAGTGGCAGAAACGAGGTCAATATTGAATGAGCAGGTACGCAATGTCATTGCGCACCTGCAGAGACTTCAAGTGGTAGAAACGAGGTCAGTATTGAATGAGCAGCTCAGAGAATGGCATTACGCAGATGGATTTTTTCACTTTCTGCTGTTCACATTCGTTGAAACAAGGTCAGTATTCAATTACAAGCTTATGAAAAGCTGGTACGCACTTCCTGAAAGTCCAAATTGGTCGAAACAAAGTCCATATTGAAAAGGCAGCTTATGGAATGGCCTCACTTACCAAATGAAAGTTCGACTTGGTCGAAACGAGGTCAATATTGAACGATCAGCTCATGGAATGGCATTACTCACCAACTGAAAGTTTGAATTGGTCGAAAAGAGGTCAGGATTGAACCACTAAGTCATGGAGTGGCATTACGCACGCTCCTAGTGATCGCAACGGAGTCAGTATCGAATCCGTAACATGGAATGGCATTACGTACTCTCTTAGAATCCCGAGTGATCCAAACGAGGTTAGTATTGAACTAGCAGCTGATGGAATGTGACTACGCACATCCTGAGAATTCAATGCGACCGAAACCCGGTCAGTACTAACATTGCAAGCACCTAATAGTACTTACTCTTTGCCTCAGGTAAATATTTTGTATCAAATCCCGCTCGTTTGTGGCAACGGTGGCTGTTTCCGTCTTGTGAATTTCCTGATCGGCCGGTTTGACCTGGAACCGTCGCTTGCAAGATCGACTGTAAGTTCATCAGCAGAACCATCACAGTAGGACAGATTCGTGAAAGACCCACCAATCGACCGACGATTTCCTATTATTCCCGTTGAGTCGATTCCAACAATCACAAAATGGACATTGGTATCTCGTCGGATTCGTTTCATAGACCTGCTGTGTCATTATAACGCTCATGACGATAGTCATGCCACCTTGAACGGTGCTCGTCCACTCTTCCTGGCCTGTCAATTGGAGGTGTTCCCTACCGTCATCAATCGTCAGAACAAAGGCGCCCATATCCAGATATTTCTGCAGAATTCTATTTTGAAGCCCTTCTGGCGAAAACAAAACTCGAAGAGCTTTGGTAAATTGCTGAGAATTCCAATGAGCGAAGGACGAAAATAATATCATATCTAATGCACGAACATACCTCGAATGAGTGTGCCATATCCATCGGAACTGTGTAACGTCGACCTGTTGCATCCATTACATGTAAGAACCCTGTCGAGACAACCGGTGGCAACGGTAAGCGGCCGATCATTTCCTCCAATTTCTTGTCGATGGTTTGCGCAATAGTTTCCCGCTGACCGTGATTTAGAGCTTCAGGCAGGGACTTCTGAGGCCCAAAACACGTACCACGTCCGCAAACATATCTGCCATTTCCCGCGGTTGTGTGCCTATTCGTCATAGTTTTGATGCTGTTCATGATGTATGACAATTCTTTACTTGCCGATTCGCTGAACGGTCAAATTGCCTCCAGCAGCATAAATCGCCCCCCCAGTTACAGAAACATCTCTAGCGTGCGAGAAGAGCGATACACTGTCTTTCATGAATGATGACCGTTCAACGAGAACAATCGATTCCGTACCTTTTATGGTTATGCGCCTGGTGAACCGGGTCATCGGATGAGGGAGTGCTGTCCGACAGGCTAGGAGAGGTATTTGATTGTATGATTGTAAGACCAGCGCGAGTAGCCGTCAAACCAATCGTTGTTGAAGTCGGTGGTGGCCTGGACCAGCCAGGGAGATCCGAATGATCTTGTCCGGCGAGACCGTTCGCTGGCTCCAAACGGCTGGGTTCCTCCTTATCGATAGGAGGTCGCGAACGGAGGATCGCGAAGACTTTGCCAGGTAACTTGAACTTGGGCGTCCAAGAGGGCATTTGGGTACGTTGGTTACAGAAGCAATACTGGGTGTGGTTGAAGTGAAAGGAATACGAACTAGGGGAAATGCCAGTTGGGTGCCAGTTAGGGCGTGGAAGACGCCTCGAGGCCTCGAGGCCATGTCGGAGGATCGTTCCAAGTCGCCGAGGTGTGGCTATGCTCGACAGATATTTTGGTTGCCTGGTTCTTATAACGATCTAGTACCAATAGAACTTCTGGGAATGTTTCGATAGTCTGTGCAGAAGTCGCGTATGGCTGAAGAGGAGATGTTGAGTACTTACACAAACGACGCAAGAGGCGGGATAGGTGGATAATTGGATTGTACCAATCGGGATCGGTCAACGCATAACGGGCAGGGCAAGGAAGCTGGATTCTGATAGAAGTAGTTAGTTAATCTCATTCTGAATAGTGAGACCATTGAAATTATTAGAGAGGGGCCTTCGAAAGACGGTGAGATCGATAGGATGTTGGGTCCGTAGAGAGGGTGATTACCAAGCGATTACGTATAAATTCCCACCTTACGATTCGAACACTCAGACCAAGTCACGACGTCCAATAACGCCCCTCCCTTGTCCGCCCCTCTCTTCTCCGCCCCTCTCGTTCCGCGAATGCGATGCGCTACCATACATCGTCGATCTTATCTGGGTGCTCTAATTATTACGTCCTGGCATCCCATTTTTCGTTTAGTTGAGATGAAATCGATGGCGACAACGAGCAACGGCATTCCTGGACAATGTCGGCGTGTGTAGTGAAGGTCTCAGGGGACTCGGAGTGGGAGAAGGACGAGACAAGTCGTCATTATCCTAGACTGTCTTCTGTCTTCAAGGCTGGGCATCGCTCGTCCCTGAATGCAGGCGCCACCTCTTCACCAGAACTAAAATCTCCACCTCGCGCACTTTACGGGTAGCGATAGGTAAACTCATGCGATATCCTTACAACGAGCCACACGAGCCACCCATATTATCCAACCCCACCTCGCTTCCTCCGCCTCCCTATTCCTCCATTCGATCCAACAGCTGCTATTGCGGTTTTTCCAAAGCCAACTCCAACTACGCCCAGCGCCCTTCACTCCTCCACGAGAAGACAGAACATCCCAGCGCGCATATCTGAACGCAAACCCATCCGTTCCGCTGGTGTCTCCCCCCGCCCTCAACCACACGCTCAATTCTGGCCACAGTTCAACCCATGCTATAGCCTCTGGGTACCACCTAAATCAATATAGCCTAGCATATCGAGCGAGGCTCAGTCACACCTCGTTTCCCCCGCCTCCAACTCCTTCCATCCGCCACGACTGGTGTGATTCATGCTTCTCCTACCAACTGCGATTGATACCCCCTCACTCTGCAGGAACGGGACAGTCGAACGTGGATATATGGACACAAATTTCTTTGATAAACGGCGTCTGGGTTGTGCAAGTGTCGATCAAGGAGCAACACGTTATCGGTCTCCGGCCACCGTGGTCGTGAATTACAAAGGACGTTCGAGAGGGGAAGAACGGGTTGACGATTTCGTGGTGGCGTTGTGCAATCGGATGTGGAGTTTGTATTTTTGGGGGAAGGGGGTTACGATCAGGCGTGAATTTCTCGGGGTACGAGGAAAGTGCGGGCGACGACTTGGCAATGCCTGAAAAATCTCAGCCATCCGGGCTGATCATCGTTTATAAGCTGCGTTATCGCTCACGGATAAAAGGTCCCCGAATATCAGCTAACAAACGGATAAGGTAGACGATCATGAACCCTGTACAGTGGATCGCGTAACACATTAACGTACATTTCCTACTCGATGTTCAACCTCCAGACCAAGTTCAATACCGCCCCCCCCTTTCTCCTCTCCGCACCAATTGTTGCGCGAATAGCGATATGTTACGATGTACATCACCAAACCCAATTTCACACCCATGGAATATATGCTCTCTTTATCTGGGTAGTCAACGCGATCCCATTTTTATTTCTCTGAGACGAGGTCCCGCTCGATGTTCGACCGCCGACGTCCCATACCGCCTTTTCCTTCTCTCCTTCTGAAGTTCTCCGGTACGATCGGGCGTGGATTTCTTAGGGTGCGCGGAACGCGTGGACGTAACACATTTGGCCCACCAACCCTTGAATTCCCTCCATCTGAGTCTTCCCCACTCAACATCCGGAAACTCGAACCGCCGCCGTCCAATATCGCTTCCTCCTTCTCTGCAGCTCTTGTCGCGCGAATGGCGATAGGCTACCACATCGTTGACCCAATTTTATTTTTACACCAATGGAATACGCGAGCGAAATCGTTGTGGTTTATCTGGGTCACCGCGATCCCACTTTTCCATTTCTGAGAAGGTTCAGAGCGAATAATGACCATGGGCGGCAATCTAGGGCATGGTCACAGTCCTCCATCCAAGTTGTAACCGTGCAATGTCTCTTCGTTTCTACTCCTCAGACGAAGGATTTATTACTCTGGATGACCTGTTATTGGAGCTGACGACGCTAGCGTTGGACATTGGAAAATCAGAATTGGGGCCCGGGTTGAGAGAATTCGGTCTGGTCACTTGCCGAGAAAGTTATCTGCCGGGCCTTGTTGCTTGCGGCGAGAGCAAATTCGATCGTATACTTCTAAAATTCACTGTGTTCTGGATGTACAAACGAATCGCTATTTATACTAGCTAGAATCAACAAGTCATACTACGAAATGACTCTAAGAAATGGAGACTACGAGTCAGATAAGATAACGAACCAAAAGCAATCTGGGTAGCATTTTCAAGTCACCTTCGTGACAGTGGGGTAAATTGGGACTCTCGAATTATCATGGTTGGCTGGTTCGTCGGAAGGAACAATGAAAGGGCTCCGGTCAATGACAAAATCTGATTAAGACCCATGTTTTGAATTTGCCGTTCTATTTCTCTCTTCCTCCGATTACTCAAGACCTTACCCATCAAACCGAATGGTGAGATAGGCTTGTTACCTGACGGTGTTGAAATAGAGCCTGAGTAAAGGGGACATGGAAAAGACAGAATAGATTCTTACCGAATAGGGGAAATAAGAGACTACGCCCGAACAACCAAGAAAAAAGAGCATTCAAGATTGTCCAAAGGCCACCGAGCGAAGCCACCGTTGTCAGGACAGTGTGCGTTCTAAACTCTTCTGTCACAACGAAACCACGTCCTCCAGGTGAAATCCCCCACCCAGGATATAAAACAGCCGTCATTTGGTATTGAGAGCCTCCCATCCCTATAAATGGGATGGGATCTGCATATAGTCGAAGCACATCAATGACAGTGGAGGATTAAACCGGGTTAACCAACCTATCGTATAAAGATTAACCGACTGATATAACTGGGGTGGGACTCAGTCAATGATTATTAGATGACCCAAGAAGATTTCACGTACTCCTGGTAGACCGATAACATCGTGCCAGCTTCTCTTCAATGCGCGATGACGAGAGTACTCAACTGTGTATCTCAAGAGACTGTTGAAGTTATAGTACAAAGAGAAAAAAAATAGGATGTGCAGTGAGGGCACGAGAAAATCGCGACACATGCGCCAGCCAAGCAAGACTGAGGTCTGCTGAGGACGGCCAGGGAAGTCGAGGCGAAAATGGCGCTAGGGGCCAAAGGGTAGCATAGACAAATGTAGCGTTTAATATGCCCCGAAGGACAATAAATTTGGATTCAAAAAAAAAAAAAAGAAAAAAAGACTGAGGTCTGGAATCACGGCGGGCAGTGGAACTGGAGGGAGGGCGGTGAAAAACAAGATCAATCTCTTGCGGATGTTCGCGCCATCACAGGTAAAAAACTAATGTTTTAACCCGGTAGTCTACAGGGTGCGTGGAAGCAGGCGACTTGACGTCGACTGCTCCACGGGGCGAAGGTCGATGGACTGGGCGGATGAACCCCCCTTTCCACCAATCCTCCTCTACCGGGTTGGGGTTGGGCAGGTATAAGATAATACAGGAGTGGGTGGGTGGGGAAATGGAAAAAGGGCCCGAGACGAGCTCGGCGCATGGAGGCGAGGCGAGGCGATGATTTGAGGATTGCGTTACTGATAGTATAAGTAAATAAGTAAGCGATAAACACGTTGCGATGGCGCTGGTTTACCGTCCATATCAGTGGGTGTCCAAAATGGAAGGAGACGGAAGAGAAGCGAAGAGGGAAAGATTTCTCACGAATATTTCAAAAGTTCGTCAGACATTTATTGACTCGCGTTTTGCCATCTTAAATTGTGACTACTCGTCATAATTTAGTAGAAAATGATGTATTCCTTTCAGCAAAATCCAAAAAAAGTCCGCGCAATGCGCGGACCCAATGTCTGGATAAATATTAAATGATGATGATAATGGTTTAAGATCGCAATTTGAAGGACTAGCTATGAAAATCTCATCCATATGGTATCATTCAGGTGGTATTTATCCCAAGGTATATTTTTTAGAACTAGTTGCAAGCTTCATGTACTAACAGGGGTGAATATGCATAGTTCCCATGGGTTGCAACCCTTCACCTCAGGCTCTTTTGGCATTTTCGTGACCGATTAAATAACTTAAAAATTCGAGAACTAAGCCTGTATTTATCCTTGAGTAAATTTTTCTAATTAGAGGTATTTAAATGTGCAGAGAGGGTCCAAAACCGTTGAACGCGACATGGTGGTAGCTCGTGAGAACATGGCAGTGCCCGGCAAAGGCGGCTGGCAGATAACATATGGAGCCGTTTATTGTTCTACATAGCAACAACAAAAATTCTAAATAGGCAAATTCGCGGTAATTATAGATAGCTACGAGTTGGCGAAACCTAGTGAAGATAGAATCTGAACAGAGGATAGGAGGAGGCAAACACTTGAAGACCGGAATCTGCCGGGCAGATAACTGGCAGATAACACCCATATGGACGGTAAACCATGGCGCTGTCCACAAGAAGGCACGCCCACGTGACGGGTCACTTGGGTGTTTCCAACTGTTGAATTAGGAAATCAAGAAACAACAGGGAAAGAACTTACCAGCACTCAACATTTAACGTTTAACATTCAGCCATTATGGACCACGGCGTAAGAAACGACGATGGGACAGCAGGAGGAAGGACGGCATAGATCAGTGAAGGACAAGGATCGATGAGGTTGATTTGCCGAAGATGGATAAATAAAAACAGAACTCGGGGTTTGCCGGCTCGTTGAAGGTCAACTCCTGGGCGATTTTTTGACCAGTCCAGGACAATAATAGAACGAATCCTATAAATGGGACTCGTAATCCGTCAGACCTCCCAACCATCAATGGGGGCAGAAAGTATTATAGTGAGTAGCTCTGTATCACTACTTTGCATACAAGGCTACCGTGCAATTCCCGTGCCTACCGTGCAAAGATGGCACGGTAGTACCGTAGGCATGGGAGTGCCACGACTTTTTCCCGTACCCTATGCACGTGGTGCATATGTAAATGATTTTCAGTGCGTGTATCGAAACCAGTGTTCCTATTGTCATTACAGTTGTACTAGTGCTTCTCGTTTCCTGAAGGCATCCAGACCTCAATCAGATATCTCATTCAATTGATTGTTATAAGCGCTCAGATAAATATGGCCCGTGCAACTGCTTCTGACCTTCGAAATGCGATGTTGCGTACTAGTCATGGCTGTGTTCCTGGTTCTTATCTATAACATCCAAGGGCCGCGCTTGCTCTTGGTCACCCCCCTCACCCCCCTCTCTGAGCGAATGACACGATCACACTCATCGCAACGGCAGTCACAACCCCAGAAAGCGAACATCATGTTCCCCAATGCAAGCGGAACAATCATCAACGGGGGGGTGTTTACCACTTTCCATTCACCTGACATCATAAACGATCACAGGAAAGGTGAGGCCAGTGTATCTCGACTGTAAAAATACTGATGATGATTCAAAGTGGTGGAGCCACTGCAACAAAATATTGCTACAGGCGCAGTACATAATTCTGACGAGCGTTATGGCTCTTATGACCGGCGTTCTGCTCCACCCGACGGCAAATCAATCCAAGAGATCATAATTAAGGAGGTGGAAAAGCTGAAAGCAGAGTTGGCCGAAGCGAAGGCAGAAATTAGGAAGTTAAAGAAGAAGCAGGTTGTTTCGCAACCGCCCCCATCACCACAAATCAGGATATCCTCGAAATCAAACTCGAACTCTGCTTCAGCCCCGCGTTTCGAACACATGGGTCCCCAGGCTATGGAGAGGGTGATGAAAAGGGGGAGCGACATTCTCCACAAAGGAGCTCACTGTCCCAGACGGACTGCTGTGCCAGAGTGTACAGCATCCGACGGACATCACAATTTTTCTAAAAAGGGTTCAAATCAGTATGCAAAAAAGTATACGTGTACGATTTGCGGTTTTTCATGTTCAGAAAAGTAGATCTTCTTTGTCATATTTTACAGTCACGCCTTCGACGGAATTTTGTTATTTTTATCTCTTTTTGATCGTGCCGCTAGCTAGGTTAAGGATTACGCCAAGCGCGGGCGGAATGTCACTCTTTAGGAAAGGACCATGCGCGGGGAGCTAGGTACGTTCTTTGCCTTTGCCTTCCCCCTTCCCTTCCCCCCCCTTTATTCTATTTTGAAACAGACCAGACCGCTTAACATCTTCCTAATGCAGGCCTCTAACCTGTGCCAATGCACCGCTGGGCTCACGTTCTTACCCCATCAACAACAGCTTCTCCTCCAACCGCATTGAAATCTTCTCACTGTAATGGAACAGGCCGACATGGATCTCACATGAATCCTTCGACGACAGTGTCGACCAATCGGTGGGCTGTGCATGTGTCGATCGATGAGCAACACGGTGTCGGTGTCTGTGGGCAGTTCGATGGTGAATGGCAACGAATGTGCGAGAGAGGAGGGACGGATTGACAATTTATTTCGTCGCGCTGTACGATGGAACACAGGGTTGGTATTTCGGGGTAGGTACGATTGGGCGTAAATTTCTCGGAGTAGGAATGGGCGGGCAACAGGTGCGCGATGCCTAAAAAACCGAATTCGAATGATCATCAGTGTTATTCTTCATTTGGGCGGTGCATTATCATCCGCGGATACTGCAGCCCACACAATAGCTAACAAACGGATATGTTAGATGCCAATGATGTGCAGTGGAACGCCTAATAAATCGATGTACCTCTGCCAGTTTAATTTAGGGCGTGGTAGACGCCTCGAGGCCTCGAGGCCGATCGTTCCAAGTCGCCGAGGTGTGGCTATGCTCGACAGATGTTTTGGTTGCCTGGCTCTTATAACGATCTAGTACCAATAGCACTTCTAGGAATGTTTCGATAGTCTGCAGAAGTCGCGTATGGCCGAAAAGGAGATGTTGAGTACACAAACGACGCAAGAGGTGGATTAGGTGGATTGTACAGTACCAATCGGGATCGGTCAACGCATAACGAGCAGTGCAAGGAAGCTGGATTCTGATAGAAGTAGTCAGTCAATCACATTCTGAATAGTGAGACCATTAAAATTATTAGAGAGGGGCCTTCGAAAGACGGTGAGATCGTCTATAGGATGTGGCGTGGTTCAGCTTCCAATCGACGAAGGCGCGCCAAGTTTGGGGAAAAGGGTGATTACCAAGCGATTACGTATAATTCCCACACCTTGCCTTACGATTCGAACACTCAGACCACCGACGTCCCTCCCTTGTCCGCCCCTCTCGTTCCGCGAATGCGATGCGCTACCACACATTGTCCCTATTATCTGGGTGCTCTAACTATTACGTCTTCTCATCCCATTTTTCGTTTAGTTGAGATGAAGACAACGAGCAACGGCATTCCTGGACAATGTCGGCGTGTGTAGTGAAGGTCTCAGGGGACTCGGAATGGGAGAGGGAGGAGACAAGTCGTCAGGATCACAGACTGTCTTCAAAACTGGACATCGCTCGTCTCCTGAACGCACCGCTGGCGCCCCCTCCTCTCGAAGACGCCTCACCTGAACCAAAATCCCCACCTCGCCCACTTTACGCGTAGCTAGAGGTAAACTCATGCGATAGCCTGACGACGAACCACCAAGCCACCCATGTTATCGAACCCCACCTCGCTTCCTCCGCCTTCTTATTCCTCCATTCGCCACAACTGCTGCTATTGCCGCTTCTCCAAAGTCGACTCCAAGCGCCCTTCACTCCCCCACGAGAACACAGAACATTCCAGCATGGATATCTGAACGCAAATTAATTTTCCCTCTGGAGTCTCCCCCCGCTCTCAAACACGTGCTTCCTCTGCCTCAATTCCGGCCACAGATCAACCCATGCTATAGCCGCTGGGTGCACTACCTAAATCAACATAGCCTAGCTTATTGAGCGAGGTCTGTCCACAGCTCGTTTTTCCCTCCTCCAACTCCTTCCCCCACCTGCCACGACTGGTGTTATTCCTGCTTCTCCTACCTACCGCGTCGATAACCCCTCACTCTGCAGGAAAATTATAACGGAACAGTCGAACGTGGATATATGGACGCGAATTGTTTTGAAAAACGGCGTCTGGGTTGTGCAAGTGTCGATCAAGGAGCAACACGTTATCGGTCTCCGGCCACCGCGGTCGTGAATATGGAGTTTGTATTTTTTTTGGAAAGGGATTACGATCAGGCGTGAATTTCTCATGGTACGAGGAACGTGTGGGCGACGACTAAAAAACCGGGCTGATCATCGTTTAAAAGGTGCGTTAGATCAGCTAACAAACGGATCAGGTAGAAGACCATAAAACCTTGTACAATGGATCGCATAGCACTTTGACGTACATCTCCCACTCAATTTTCAAACCCCCAGACCAAGTCCAATACCGTCCCCCCCCCTCTCTTCGCACCCATTGTTGCGTGAATGGCGATGTGTTACGATGTACATCATCAAACCCAATTTCACACCCATGGAATATATGCTCTCTTTATCGGGTAGTCAAAGCGATCCCATTTTTTATTTCTCTGAGACGAGGTCCCGCTCGATGTTCGACCGCCGACGGTCCAATACCGCCTCTCCTCTCTCCCGCTCCTGAAGTTGTTCGGTACGATCGGGCGTGGATTTCTCGGGGCACAAGGAATGCGCGGCGACGACTTGGCGACTCTTTTTTGACAACCATACCTTCCCGTACAGTGGAACGCGTAACGCGTTTGACCCACCAACCACCCCCTCCATCTGAATCTCCCCCACCCCAACGTCCGGAGACTCAGACCGCCGGCGTCCAAATACCGCTTCTTCCTTCTCCGCACTTCTTTTTGCGCGAACGGCAATAGGCTACCATGCGCATCAGGCGCGAATGTCCCGCTGAAAAAATCACTCCTCGTCGTTTTTTCAATAGGCACGCCATCACTTACGGATGATTGGCTCCTAAATACCACCTAAAAATGGGTATGTTAGATGATCATAGCTTTCTCCACAGTGGATGGCAATGCTTCGCTGGCTCTCCCTCAAATTTCGCTGATGCTCCTATATGCACGGTTCGCTCTAACACCATGACTCGTTCGTTTCGAGATCAGGGCACGTCAGTATTGAACCTGAGTCACATTCGCCAATGCCCCGCCTCGCGTAGGATCACATCACAGTTGAGGACAGCTCGAGATGTTCCTGGGATGGGGTTAGCTGTTCAGAGTGGCAACTGGCGGGCCCAGTGCCCCAAGCCGAAACTTGAAGTAACTGGGTAAGTTCAAGGCTCCGGCCAGCGCATATTCACCTCCGTTTCCCGCCTTCCAGAGCATCGACGTTCACCAAATCTTCCAGGATCTGCACCAGCGCCGGACACGATAAATGGTTGGATTTACACATAAGCACCATGTCGACATCCTCTGGAAGCGTAACTGTGCCGACCGACGGTGCTCTTTGTTTTTTTTGTTGTCGATGACACTTTCGTCATACCGCGTCACTCCATTGGCCGCTCGCTTTCTTTTCTTTCTTGTATTACCTTGGCATCGTCGTGTACTGTTGTCCTCGCTATATTGCTACCCCCCTTTCTCTCCAACCAACCCTCCCATTCTCGTTTGGCTTTGTTTTCGACTTCATATTGAATATTTTTTGTTTCTTGATCAATGTCGGCTTTCACAACTTCTTTGTATGGAAATAGAGCGGGGAATAGTTTAAGATTTCAGGGCAGTGTCTGCCCACTTCCGGCACTTGAAAATTGTCCAACGGGTTTAATTTCTTTGATGTCCATCGATCAGGATTGGAAATGAGAATGTGGGACATTGGTGAGGGAGAGGTTGCAACTCACGACATATGCCCCGAGAACGAGGACGGCGACTACCGCCTCCCTTTTGACACCACGCTCCCAACGTGTTACGGCCCACAGGGGCACCACATTATGCATCCCACTACGCACTGCTGGTTACGCAAATGTGCCCAGCGAACCGTGTCAATGCCACCCTCGCCATTGCCTACCCGCTCGCCAAAACTCCACAGTCAGCGATGTGAGTGTAATTCCATCCGTTTCTACCGTTTCCTCATAATGTCGTGGCATTCACTAGTAATTTCGGGGCATTTGGTTTAGATGAAGACTTCGCGGAAGAGGTTGAAGAGAGGGACTGGGGGGTCATAGACATTTCGTCTTCGGAAGAAGATCAGTGTGTACGTTTACCGTTCAACGCATGGACTGATATTGATTGGAACTGCTTAGGCGACGACTTGCAGAGGACTTCGAAGGATTGGGGCTGCATCCAATATTCAAGCAAGTAGTTACCCTGGCTAAGCGATCGAACTGCCCATGACACTGCATGAAATGCGACAACACCTTCATGTTCGCACCTGCCTCTACGAGAAAAAGGATAACTATGCGTGGGGTGTCCGGTACCCGGTCGAGATAACGGGTGGCAAGTGTAAGTGGCCGTCTATCATCTCTTCCAATTTCCTGATGATGCTTTGGGAGACAGTTTCCTGCTGGCTGCGATTCAGAACTTCATTTTACTTCCGAGGCCCAAAACACATACCAGGTCTGCAAACATATCCGCGATTTCGCGGGATTCTGTGTCAATTCATCATTTGATCTTGTTCAAAATGTATAACAACTCTTTACTTACCTATTCCCTGAACAGTCAAATTGCCTCCAACAGCATAAAGTCTCCCGCCATTTACAGTAACATCCTTGGCATGGGAGAGCAGTGACGCGCTGTCCTTCATCAATGATGACCATTTAATAAGAACAAGCAGTTACTTACTTTTGATTGTTGTGCGCCTGGTGAATGTGGTTATCGGATGAGGAGATGCTGCCCGAAAGGGTAGAAGATGTATCCAAGCATGCAGTTGTCGAATTGGTGTGAGTAGTCATCGAACGAATCATTGAAATGGGTAGTGTCCTGGATAGGGCAGGGAGGCCCAAATGATGATGTCCAGCGGAACCGTTCGTTGGCTCCAAATGGCTGTATTCCTTCTTATCGATAGTGGGTTGCAAACGGAGGTTCGCGAAGACTCTGCCAGCTAACCTAGACACCTTGTTGTAATCTGTCCATGCCTGTTTCCAATACCAATCAAGCCTCGAAACCTCCTTCCCAATGTCCTTCACAATCCCCCGGCGTTTCTCACGAATACTCTTCTCGCCCCGGCTCTCGATTTCATCCAACTTCATAAGAAGCTTGTCTAATCCGTCAGAGTATGCATGCAGAGGGTAGTTTGTCGATGTGTAGTCCAGCTTCCCTTCATGTTCAGCCACTTCGTTCACCGCTTCGTTCACCGCTTCGTCTCCAAAATCCGAGGGTGGCCGATTGGCAGGGACAGTGATATGACCCCTTTCGCCTCCAGGTTTCTTGAAATCAATGACGCGAGGATACGCAAACCCTTCCTGGAATTTCTTGAACTGCGACGCGATGTCGTCGAGAGCGCGAGAGGCTCGGTGCACGCGGTATTCTCCCTGGATACGAGATGCAGCCTCGTTCATCTCCTCGAGGGTATGTGCTTCCTTTGCTTGACCCTTCTGCTCGATGGCTACTGATGGGTGCGACGGCGACGATGCCGGGGTTTCTTGTTGAAGTTGCACAGGGATAAACATGGGGACTGATTTTTCCTCGTTCCCGGCGGCGGGAGGTACTGCGCGTGCAGTAGTCTGGGACGCTCTAGTTTCCTGCAGTAATCCGTCATTAACCGTCCATTGTTGAGAAGGAACAAGGCCACTAACCCTTTCGCATTTTTCGTGTTGAGCATCCCTCTTTAACCTCGACTCTCTCTTCCACGCATCCAGCAGTTGTCGTCGATGTTCCTGATCTTCTCTCTGCTTCCGCTCCAGGTCTTCCTGCCACTTATGCTCCTCAAGGACACGCCGCCTCTCGAGTTGCTCCGCTCGTTGTCGTTGTTCCAGCATAGCCTGCCTGCGCTTCGCTTCCAGATACGCCTGCTGTCTGGGCCCCAATTGGTTGTATTCCCATTCTTCTTCGCTATCAAAATCCTCGGCAGGGAAATACTGTGCTCGTCGAGCTCGTCATTCGGCAAGTGCCCGAGTATACTCCTGCATGGTCCCGTCATTGGCAACGAAGCGCCTATTCCTCGCCGGTATCGATTCGAATGGCGATGGTCGTTGGTACGAGGAGTGTTGATATGGTTCGTAAAAGCAGTATGGAGAATAATTGTGATACGCAAGCTGTCGGAAGAACATGTTTGTTGAGTATGATGATGAATTATGTTTCGTTTCAAGACGTCCTGGGGTATATTATATATCTTGTAGTTTGTTTGAGAATCTACAAGTTCCTACCAGACTATGCAGGAATGAACTAGAATTTACTAGTATGCCGCCAAACCTCGGGGTTTTTTATGTCATTCCCAACTCCAAGGGCAGTGCGACCTTGTGGGGATATTAAATTAACTTGTTTTTGAGGGCCATTGCTGTGCATGGCAATACGAGTCTTCTCCCTTATATATTCATACCCATGTACCTTTTTTTTTTTT
>Ga0307517_10006085_pt1 | contig 17979 bp, 8 predicted proteins | sample 23_EM_MG_FD_194515 | JGI IMG/M metagenome (GOLD analysis project Ga0307517, IMG submission 194515) | Populus trichocarpa ectomycorrhiza microbial communities from riparian zone in the Pacific Northwest, United States - 23_EM | ecosystem: Host-associated > Plants > Roots > Unclassified | place... | reverse complement strand
GTCAATTTTAGATTTATTAAGTTTTTTGACCAATGAATATTTATTTATATTAAATTATTAATGTCAATCTTGTGTTCAATATATTTATTGCTTTCATAATATTTTTTTTATTTTTCTGCTTTCAAAAAGTTTAAATAACATAGTCATATACCAATAAGTTAAAATTCAAATTACAAACCATTGACTTAAAAAAAACAACAAATAGCATTATCATAAAACACTCCTAGCCAAAAAAATATATAAATGCAACTTTCATTCCTTATGATAAATTAAATTAGAAGATATAAAAATAAAAAAATAGTATTTTTATCATTTGTTTTCAATAAATGCATCACAATTTATGAACTAATTATTATCCGTTACTAGATGCAATTTTCCATTAAATTCTATAAAATTAAAAATTAAACATAGTAGAATAAAAATGTATTAATTAATAAAATATAAAATAAAAGTGTAAGTTTTAAGAAACATTAAGCCAAACTGAAATTAAACTGAAAGTGAAATTAAACTAAAAGAATTATTATAAGAAAGAGGCTTTGCCATCATTAACTAGATCTGGTTGCGCATATTTGATGCTGGTAGTGCACGTAACGAATATTGCTATCAGCAAACAGAGATAGTTGGGGGTCCTGGATCATCTGGTTGATTGAATAGCATTTAAAACCTTGCATCTTGGCATATATTAGCTGGGTTGGAATCATTCAGTGGTCTGTGAGTGTTGAAGTCAGTGATCATGTTAAGTTTTTGTGCTGATATAGCACCAGTAATTTGTTACACATGAAAGGAAAAGGTTGCAGCCAAAACAAAGGAGGCTTCTGCAGGGGGATGGATGCGAATAGGTTTCAGCTTCCTTTCTTTTTTCAAATTAATGGCAACTTCTCAGTGTTGATTGAAGCAAGGTTACACTTGTTTAATGCTTAGTTCTGGGTTGCACGTTGAGCTACTTATTTTTTTGGTATATATAAGTTTTTATTTTCTTAGCATTCAAAGACGCAAACCACAGCATACTAATTACTAACATACCCAGTAAAACACTGTTTCTTATCAGTTCAAGCTAGCAAAACTAGATCAACAGGAGGGGGCAAAGTCGTGTTCTTCTCTAGCATATTAATCTGTTCTCCCTCCCTTCCTCTCTCTCTCTCTCTCTCTCTCTCTCTCTCTCTCTCTATATATATATATATATATATATATATATATGAATCAATCTATAAAAGAGATTCAATTTATAAATTTGTTGACTAATGTAAATCGAAGTAAATACCAATCCTTTGATCTTAAAACGTTTTATTATCTGTTTTACAGTGCTTGTAAATTGATTACTCTATTTCAAAAATTCAGGAACTGTACAGTGTGCGAGAAAAAAATACAATAAATTAAAAAATACAGCAACTGAATCTTTGACCTTCTATACTATTCTGAGCATTCAAAAATACAAATGGTTATCTTATAAATGGATTTTTGAGCATTCTTCGTATCAACACATCAACTGTACCTCTACATTAAAAAAAAAAGCAAATAAAATAAATTAAACAGATGATAAAGCTAGACAAAATACGAGCAGCCATTAATTAATTAATTAATTAAAAAGGAAAAAACAAAATTAAAACTCACTGCTATAGAATTGATTCGGTTTCGGAGTAGTGGAGACTGTGGAGTACCATGTGATCTTGCGCAGATGAAGAGGAAAGACCAACTGGATAGTGGATAGGTTATGAAAAATATCGATCTGTTTTTGAGAGGCTTGATTGGTTTCAAATTTCAATTGATTGGTGTGTCTGGTTGTTTTAGATCTCTCTGTTTCTAAGTTTAAGGAGAGGGAGAGGCCGAGAGGCGAGAGGGGGCGGGTGCTGGTAGGCTGGTAGCTAGGGTTACTGGGCAAATCAAGCGAACGATCTCTGTGTTTCTAAGTGACGATGGAAACACAAACTGTTTTGGATCTCTGTGTTTCTATTTTCTAAGTCCAAGGAGACTGGAGAGGGAGAGGCGGAGAGGCGAGAGGGAGAGCCTCTAGTAGGGGTGTTCAAAATAACCGATTAACCGAGAAAACCGATAAAATCGAAGAAAAATTAACCGAAAAAACCAAACCGAAATGAAAAACCGACTAAACCGATTTTTAAAACCATAAATTTTAACACGTCAGGTTCGGTTTCGGTTTTGAACTAGAAACCGGACCAAACTGAACCGGGCCCATTAAACAATTAACAAAAAATTATGATATAAATAGTTAAGTTAACCTAATCGGCTAACCCTTCCTCCCTGTGCATCTCATCTCACAAAAAGCCGCCTCCTTCCCAGATAAATTCTCAATCTTCTTCTCAATTAATTCTCAATCTTCCTTTCCCAGTTTCTGCACTTTCCTAGTTTCTCCACTTTTCCAGTTTCTGCACTGCCATATGTGTTTAAGCGTTTAACAAGCAAAGCCCTGACCTCCTCTGCTTGGTTCAACTTGATAGTGGATGTATCATATATGTAAATAGAGAGGTTTGGTTTAGATGTTTTCTTGGCTTTAGGGATCACAAATATTTGAATTGTGCTTCTGGTTCAAGAAACCCTAATGGTTGTTGTTCATGTTCATAGGAGCACGGGTGAAAATCCAACCAGGTTTCCCTAAATGAGCCCATCACCCCTTGATATACTCCTGAGCGACGACAGCGATGGCCTCAAAGGAAGCGGGGAGATCATGGACGACGTGTCAAGCAACATCGCGGATAATGACAGATTCATTTTTTAAGCCGGATCCAAATTCTTCCAGGTCTTTCTTGTAGATTTCGATGACAGATTCAGATTTGGTTACTAAAGTTTGGATGAGAGAGCTAAAGGACCAGTTGGAGTTTTGGGTTGGTGGGTCAGGGTTCGGGTTTAGGTTTCCCGGTTTTTTGCCAAGAAAACCAGATTTAACTGAACCGGACCGATTCGGTTTGAACCGGTTTTTGGTCTGGTTCGGTTTGCATTTCACAAAATTAATGTAATTCGGTTCGGTTGGTTTTTTGAGTCTAAACCGAACCGAACCAAACCGTGAACACCCCTAGCCTCTAGTACTGGGGCGGGTGCTCTGGTTACTAGTTAAGGTTAGCGGAGAGGGAGAGGGGGCGGGACAACGCTGGTAGTCTGTTAGGGTTAGGCGAGAGGGGGGGCAAAAGTTTCTATTTATACTAGTGGTGGTTAGGGACCTTTTTTTTTAACCGGTTCGGTTTGGTTCGGGTTAACCGGTTTCTGCATTACAAAACCGAAAACTGAACCGAACCGAACCGAGATTTTTTCTAAATATTCTAATCGGGTTAATCGGTTTTTTTTCTTGGTTTGGTTTTTTCAATTAATTTTTTATCGGTTTTCTCAGTTTATCGATTTTTTTGAACACCTCTAATAAGTTGTAAAGAGATGGCGGTCTGCCAAACAACTACTAAAGAGCTGTAAAAACAAGAAAATAATACAATAATGCTATTGTCATTCCAGTTTTCACTGTCTCCACACTACCCTCCATGCTTTTGCATCTGCTACTCTGCTCGGGTCTCTAAAGTATATAAATTAGTAGGTGTCATTTTTTTACCAAACATGTTCATGTGAAAGAGAGTTTCATTTTCTACTCATAAGACCCTATCAACTTTATCATGAAGAGGAGGCTAATTCACATTTAATGCTATAAAAGAAAGTTCATGTTTTCCTGCTATACATGATGATATTTACCCTTAAGGTACTACTGTATATCCTTATCAAACCAAACATGTTTGCTAACTAGATGTTGTATCATCATGCCAATGCAACTTAAAAAAAAAGATAACTTCTTACATCATGACGATCTCCCTTCTGGCTTTGTCTTCGTTTCTTTTGTTTATCTGAGAAAGAGCTGTGTAGAAGTCGTTGAAATGTTTTCCTTAGCCTATTTCGCTACACTTGAAAATTGGTAACGTGTTTCCTTTATCTGCATGTTAGGGTGTAGGATTGAAATTAGATGATGCTCTTGCATTCTGGAAAGCAGAGTTCTCCCAAATGGTTAGTAGCTCAGTATAATCTACACGAATATGTGCAAGTTTGTGGTGTTAATTTAACTACCAATTTCTTATAGATGTTGCTGTTTGTATATTTCACTGTGTATGTTAGGAAGTTGCGTTTTATGATGAATTAGCAGAAGGAGGGCAGATGTCTAGTAATCTCTCTCCATAACTAGCATTTTACATGAACATGCAATTTCAAAGGTGCCATACGAAAAATATGATCTCTTGGTGCATGGAAATCAAATGCTAATCAATAATGTTCCTTATCTTTATATCTTTTTCCCCTTTCTGTAGGTCGGAGCTGAGAGGTTTGACAAAGAATATGCATACAGCATTCGCCACAATTATGGAAGAGAAGGAAAGAGAACAGTAAGATGTCTAGCCCATCACCATCACCATCATCTAGATGCGTCGTCATTGTCATGCTAGACTGGTTAGATTGAGACTATGCACCAGAATACAATGAAGAAGAATTATGAAATGATTGTGATTCGGAAATTTAGTAGCTTAAGAATTTCAATTCCGTGATTGATATAATTCTTGGTGAATTGACTTTTTGTCTCTTTAGTTCTTTTGGAACTTGGCCTTCATTCCTCTGCATGCATTTATGTTCATTCGTTGGTGCATCATGACTGTCTAAAAAAGTGCACTCTTTTTGTTTATGCAGGATTACACTCCTTATTCTTGTCAAGAAATATTCTCATCAACTCCTGGTGTCGGAGATCATCATGGTTGTCCCTATCGGCATCCATGATTTTCAAATCCAAGGTACTTACTGGTATGATTAATTAACTTTTTTCCCATTTGGCTCTCAGAATTTGAAGTTTGATACATGTATAGAGATGTTTTTGGCGAGGATACGATGTTGAAATTCCACCCCAAAGGAACTAGGATGCGGCCAATAATGGGTCCAAGCAATATGTCGTCATGAATATGATGATGCATTGCTCTGGTTAAATTATGGAAAACTGATTTGAATGGTCAGGAATAAACAACAGTTAGGGATTATATATATATATCCTGATTAACCCCACTTGGGTTGGAATGGCTGATTCAATGGAATTTAGTATTTTTGTTCCATCTGATTAACTTTGCCATCAAACTAGAAAATAACTAAAACTTGGTATTTCATCAAACGCTTTATCTGCAATTTTAATTTTGGTAAATATTTTTTTTTTATGATTGAAAGAATTCGACAAGAATGGGGGTATCAAGCAAGAATTTAAAATCAAAGAAATGCCAGAGTAGAAAACAATCACATAAATACCAGTCCATCTACGTTACAAAACATCGTGATATATATACATGTCCTTCACAAGTCTGGGAGGGCAAAGTTGTGTTTCATGTCATTTGCAAGACGACTCTTGACAGAGATATCAAGCGGCGTGCAACAGGCGACTCTTGATCTTCACTCGGAATTTTGAACCTGATGGAGTGGACTTAATCAAGAACTTATGTGGGGTTTTCTGTGTTTTGAACCTGATATGTAGGGGACTCTTGATCGTCACTTGGAATTTTTCTTACACCTAAGACTAGTTCTTGAGCTGAAAACCAGAATGATCAAATATACTCAGCCCGATGAAAGATTTTGAGCTGAAAACCAAGACATTCAAAAATGAAGGATCGTACTCATAGAGCCAAACTGGCTATTGAGCATCAAGTAATCTTGTAATCTGACACCGTTACTTTAAGCTTATCGTATTACACAAACACATTCAGAGATTCACAAAATGATGAGTTTAACTTTCATGGCAGCCATTAATCAAAGGAAGGGAAAAAAGTAGTCTTCTTAACAAATAATCATTTAAGAGGGGAACGAATTGGACAAAAGAGAAGAAGATTTAGATGTAGCAACAACCGTTGCTTGTTTTTGCTGCACAAGTGGAAGGAAGGAAGTAATGTTTGATATATGCTGTGTTTGTTTTTTGGAAAGTGGTTTTTTTTCCTTTGTTTATTTGTTGTTAGAAAAGTTGGTCAATGAAAAATATTTTCCGGTCAAAGAAAAACACTTTCCGGTCAAAGAAAAAATTGGTTTGGTTTTCAGGAAAGTATTTTCCTTTTATTTTAGACGGAAAACACTTTCTGAAAGATGTGAAAATTTAGAAATGTCATATTATTTGCTGATTATATCAAATTTGGTCCTCAAACTTTTGATTGCTATATATATATATATATATATATTGTTTTGAATATTTGTTTTTTAATTTCATCCCTTAGAATTTAATTTTTATATTAATTTTGGTCTTCATTTTTATAATTGTTAATTGCTTTTTCCTTATCATTTTTTAATTGAAATTTTTTATCTATAAAATTTGGTCCTTATTCTTTTGATTGTTACTTATTTTATTTGAAATAATTTATGAAATGTTAATTATTATTATTTTAATTTCTTCATCGTTTAATTTTTTTATTTTTTAGATTTGATCTCTATTATCTTGATTATTATTTATTTTATTTGAGATAATTTATGAAATTATATTTTTTTTTCAATTTTATTCTCATTCAACCTTTTAATTTATAAGATTTGTTCATCATTATTTTAATAAACTTGAAAAAAATAAAACATTAATAAGTTATTTTTCAGCTCATTTTCCATGACATAACCAAACACTGGAAAGTGTTTTCCAACTTATTTTTCATTACACTACCAAACATCGGAAAATAATTCACTTTCCCGGAATTCACTTTCCAAAAGGAAACTACTTTCCAGCAAACAAACGGGGCCATAATACTGGTATGTTTCAACTCCATCTCTGCAAGACCCGAACCTCTTTTCCTCAAACTGGTTTTTTCCAAATAAGATTGGTTTACTGAATCTGTTATCATGAGATTCTATGGCCCTTTCAACATCATTCGCTTTCGGTATGGTTTGATTCTTCTTTGTTGATGATGTTTTAAAGTCTAAAGTGATTAGGAATAAGTATTTTAGCGGCTGTATTATGTGCTAATTATATTTATTCTTTATTTTTTATTGTTTATGAAACTTGCAGCTTGTTGTAGAAAACTTATATCCTACAAAAACAGTTCTTTTTTGTTAGTTTAATATGCCATATAGCCAATCATTTGGTTACACTAACATTATTAAATTAATGTAAATATATATTTATTATTAATAAAAGCTTAATTTATCTTTAATATTCATATAATATTAGATTAATGAATCTAATATTTCATATATGAATCTAGAGTAAAGATAGAGTCTATGAGATAAGAATACTTTGCAAAGGAAATTATAAAGTTGTTATAATTCTTTGATTCATATTGCATCAAAGCATTGTTTCTAAAATGTTCATGGTCGATGTTCTCTTAAATATTGGATATTTATTAGAGTCGTAGAGACTGATGAATATCATGTTCTTTTCTTTATGAAATGAAGTAATTGTTCTCATAAGCTGAGGTATAAGGGATACATATAATTAATATGTAGGTGCTTATCATAAGACATGTACACTGAATTGACTTGCATGAGAATTCCATATAGAGATATCACATGTGTTTATGGAAAGACTCACATGACAATTGTGCAAGTGATCCTTAGACTTGAGATCACTGAGTTATCTTATATATAGAGAGTGTTATATTTTGGTCTTGTTACATATTATTTTGGTAAAGGTAACAAATGGGCAGACATTGGATATAACATAAATTATATGAAGGTATTTGAGTAATCAAGATATGATTCATCACCCTAAGTGAATTAGAGAAAATGTTCCATATGTTCTCAAGTAGAATTTATTGTTAAATCCTTGTGCAAGGTGGAATGAGATTTGAAAAGAGTTTCGAATCTTATTCAAAGGATCAATGACTATAATGTTGCAAACAAATATGATTTGACATGGCAGACACACTCCATGCTAAAATATCTAAATTGGAATATTATTGATGAAGAAATAATAATTACACTGAGAAATCGGTCACTGAAATTTTAAGTCAAATCACTTATGACATTCCTAATATTTGATAGATCATGACATGTTGCTAAAAAGTGCACTTGATCTTCAAATATAAATTAATCAATTATTGAATTGATAATAAATTAAATTATTTGATTTATTTAATTTTATTTATTTAGAATTGTAATTTATATTTGGGTTAACATATTAGGAACCTAATGAGCTATACACATTAAGAACCACTAGTAAGAAATTAAACTGGAATAATTAATTATGTGTGACTTGATTGAAAATAATTTTAGAAATTAAGCACTAGAATGTATTTAATTCAGGGATTAAAATTCTAGTCCTTGAATAATCAAGTAAGGATTTGATTGATTAAATTTCTAAAATTATCCTTAAATAATATATGAATATCATTTAAGGGGCAAATATATATTTTGTCATTTATAGAGTTTTTAGGATTCTCTATAAATATAAAGTTATGCCTCTTATTTTTTATAAATTTTTATGTTAGATAAAAAACTATGCAAGTCACAGGATAAAGAGTTAGCACTTTAGGCATAATAATTCCTGTGTACTAAATAGGGATTTGGAAGATTTCTCACTGGTGGTTCGTGTGGATTTTCGTTGGAGGTTAAACAATTGAACGACTTGTAGTTTGTGACAACCCAACCTTTAATGAATTATTCAAAGCCTAAGAAGATCATATCTTCATGTAATAAATCCCTAAATAACTCTAGATCTGTCTAACAGGATTATAGGGACTCTTAGATAATTTTGTTTTATTATTTCCATTATGTGTATGATATTCGGGAACCCAACACCTTTGGTGGGATTTGGAAACCCCCAGATGACAAAGTCGGTGACCTTTAAACAAATAGTTACAATAAATGAAAGAATGAGCAGTTATTCTTAAAAACAAAAAGTGTTTGTTCTTAGTTTTGATACGATAAAATGTTCTAACATTGAAAATGTATTTTTGTTGAGAATAGAGACTGTGAACCTCTTCTCTAGATGATTCATGATGTATTTATAACTCATAAATCTTGTCTTTTTGTTTGAGTGGAGGGATTGAAGTGTAATTTTGCCCTGATAGCATTAATGAGGAATAAATATCCATTGCACAAACATTAATGAGAGACAAAGATATCTTACACATGTATTGATGAGAGATAAATATCCTTGATATAACCATTAATGGGGGATGGGGAAAAAATATTTGAGACATTAGCATTTTATGTTAAAAGTCATAAAAATAAACAAATGGAGCCTTATAGCCTAACATGAGGCCTATAATGATCTCTAGGCTTTTAGCCCTTTGTACTTGGCACATTACCAAACCCATAGTCAATGGGTATGACAGTAAACCAAACCCAAGCCCATTTATGGCAATAAACCAAACCCAAACCCAAACCCATTTAGGCTTCGCACGTGGCGGAGCCCAAGGGCGTCAAGTCTGACAACACGTCATACCCATATCTAATTGGACATGACATGCAGCCAAGCTCAATGTAGATGTATCAAGAAGGTAGCAAACTTATGCTCAATTGGACTTGGATGCGCGCCAAGCTTAAGGGCAATGGGTCTAGCAATTCGCTAGACCCATGTTTAATGGGGCTAGGCGCACACCTAAATTCAAGGGCATTGGATGTGGCAACTCGCCAGGCTCATATCTACTTAGGCTCAACACGGTGCCAAGTCTAAGGGCGATGGGTCTGGAAGCTTGCAATGACCCATGTCTGCTTGGACTCGACACATAGCTAAGCCCAAAGGAGTTGGGTCTGGCAGCTCGCCCAACTCGCGCTTCATTGAGCTTGATACGTAATCAACTCTAAAGACATTGGGTCTGGAAGCTTGCTAGATTTATGCTCGCTTGGGCTCGGCTTATAGCTATGCCTTAAGATGTTGGACCTAGAAGCAAGTTAGACCCATATCATTTGGGTTTGACATTCTACTAAGCATTGTGATGTTAGGTATGGACTCAAGCCCCACTCATCTATCGATGAGTTATTGTCTCGTCTTTGGACCTTCTAAACAGGGGCTTAGATTCAAAATTTATTTTTCATAAAAGTGCAAAAACTATCGATCCATCGTTTGTCTTCCTATTACATTTCCTTTTATTACTTTTTGGTTTTCATGCTTCAGTTTGTCCCCTCCACACATATCAGTGATGCTAAATTCCATGAGAAATCGTTTATCATATTTGATTTTGTGAAAAATGAAAGATATTGGTGAAACCCATTTTTACCAAACTATATAATATAGATCTTGAATTTTACATTGAGATGTAGAAATGAGTTTTGCTGTTTTGGATCTAGATCTGGATAAAACTTGTGCAAGATTCTAGCATCGAGAAGAGATAACCACACTAAACCACAAAACCAGTGTGAGAAATTGTTTATAGTCACTAGTTTTTTTGTTTGATTTGAGTTACGAGGGGGGGAGAAATTGATTTTTTAGAAAAAAAAATTAGTTAATTGATGAGAGAGAAGTGATATGTTGTATTTTGAGATTTTTGTTAGATTTGATTTTTTGTTTGTTAATATAGGATACAAACTGTAAATTTTTAAAACTTGACAAACAAATATAATTTTGATAATGCTATTGTCAAGATATCAAAGGCTTTGCTGCTGCCACCTGTCAAGAGATTATAGAATATAATGGTTAGCAAGTTTGTTAATATGGTTAGACAGTTAACAAAGTCTGTTACTGTTGATTAGATTACGTAACCAAGCTTCTCACCTTTAATTCATATAAAATGAATGTAACAGTGCTGGGAATGTAAGCAGTGAATAATACACATAAACATTTTCTTCTTCCTCTGCATTGCAACATCTTTCTCTAATTCTGTTTGCTTCTTGTTCATCTCTGTAACAATTCTTACTAGCTTATCATGGTATCAGAGCTTAGGATTGTTAATATCTTGTGATCCTGTGATTTCTCTGCTTCTAATATCTTGTTAATCTCTGTTTCTGGCATTATTATCGCCTTATTAAACCAATTCTTTCATAATAATCAATCTGCCTATCATTTGTTTGATATATTGTCAAACTGAAAAATTCTTCTTCAACTCTCTTCTCAAATTTGTGATTCTCTTCCTCTCCGTCTTTTGAACTCTAAAACATAGTGACTACTTCTCAACTTCAAAGCTTCTAATATCTTGCTAATCTCTGTTTCTGGCATTATTATCGCCTTATTAAACCAATTCTTTCATAATAATCAATCTGCCTATCATCTGTTTGATATATTGTCAAATTGAAAAATTCTTCTTCAACTCTCTTTTCAAATCTATGATTCTCTTCCTCTCTGTCTCTTGAACTTTAAAAATGGTGACTACTTCTCAACTTCAAATTTTTCAATCTCCTATTACCTGTTTACTTCCTACGGTTTCAACAGCTGTAACAGTCAAGTTGGATGACACAAATTATCTCATATGGAATTTTCAGATGCAAATTCTACTTGAGAGTCATGGTATTTTAAGATTTGTTGATGAACTAGAAAGTGTCCAAATCGATTTGATGCAGATTCTGACCTTGAAGGTGTTGAAACAGATGATCATCAGAAGATCAAAGATGCTCGAGACCATCTTTCTGCAGCAGGGGTTTATTTTGAAGATGATGATATTTTAACTAAAGGTCTTTCCACTCCTTTATTTCGGCGTCACTGTTCCAATCTTATGCTTGGTTCCTCCAAGCCTGCGATTGAGGGGGAATGTCAAGATATCAAAGGCTCTGCTGCTGCCACCTGTCAAGAGATTAGAGAATATAATGGTTAGCAAGTTTGTTAATATGGTTAGACAGTTAACAAAGTCTGTTACTGTTGATTAGATTACGTAACCAAGCTTCTCACCTTTAGTTCATATAAAATGAATGTAACAGTGCTGGGAATGTAAGCAGTGAATAATACACAAAAACATTTTCTTCTTCCTCTGCATTGCAACATCTTTCTCTAATTCTGTTTGCTTCTTATTCATTTATGTAACAATTCTTACTAGCTTATCAGCTATAACATGTAAAATGTTAGAAGTAATTTTTTATCAATTTAATTATTTAATAAAATATCTATTTTGAATTAAACAAGATACAAGTGATGCAAGGATGGGAGGCTTATGACGTCTCATAGCCAATATGAGAGAACTAGATTTTTACAAGATACAAGTGATGCAAGGATGGGAGGCTTTTGTGTCATGCTTGTGATATTTTTGTGTTCTAAGCATCGAGGAACCCACACAAATCTTTTCTAGATTTGATGGTTAAACTGTTCTACTTCAAAATGATTAGAGAGCTTAACTCGAATTTTTTTTTTATAAAAAAAAACCAAATGAAAGTGAAAAACTGTCGGCATAAAAAAGAGTGATTGAATTGTAAATGTCTTGTCTAATTAATTAATTTCTCCCTCTTTTTTGAGGGGTGTTTTGTAGGGTCGTAGCGCAATGATGTCTCGTTCTATATATCTAACCAAGTCTTTTTTTTTTCAATATCAGGGTTCCGCGGCTAGGAGGCAATAGCCACATGTGATTCACTACAGGGTCAGATAATATTTTTACATAAAAATAATGGTTAGATAATATAAACTTGTTTTAGAGAAAAAAAAAAATTCAAGAATTTGACTCCAACGTAATTTTTTTTTTAAAAAATAAATAATATATCTTAATTCTCAACTTATTAAATATTAAATAAAAAAATTAAATAAAAAATAACTTAAAAAATTATCGCAAGTTAACTTGAGTTAGAATAAAAAACATGTAACCCTGACAATTAAAACTGAGTCAACTCAGGTTATCCTGTTAAACTCGTTACTCAAGTCATGATATTGAATGATTGAATTGAGAAAAAAAAAATCACGAAGTTTATTTTTTAAAAAAGAATCAATGTCAAACGATGACAACAAAAAAATAAAAGAGTAAAAAAATAACATAAACACGAGTTAACTTTTCAAACTTATAACCGGGAACATCAAATTAGAAGCGTATTATCACTTCAACATCTTAATTTAATGTTATTAAAATTATAGCTGAATAGTTAAAGCTTGAGTTTCAGCTTGGAGTTCTTGTATTTATAAAAGGATTTGAAATTAAACTAGGGGGATGGGATTTAATTAGTTGGTGTTCATATTGGATTGGTATTTCCATGGTTACTTACTAGGCTAAAGTGTCTAGACTTAATGTATTCATTATCTCTAGGTTTGATATTTTTTTAAAAACTAGTTTCTTATCGAATAAATTACCCTTTAATGTTTTAATTAGTAAATTGTATGATAGATTACCCTTTTCTTGCATGGACACGTGGTTATATAATTTTTTGATGAAATTTTGTATTTATATGCTAATATGAATATGAAATATTTATACTCCACGGTCACATGATTTTATCTCGTGGAGAATGAAGTAATAATAAAGAATAATTGATTTTCTGTACATGTAACTTAAAAACTAGGAGTGAGTAAAAAAACTAAAAGACTGAGAAAACCGGAAAAAAATAACTGACAAAACCGAACCATGAAAAAAAAACCGATTAAAATTTTGAAAAAACTGACCGGTTTGGTTTGGTTTTATAAGTCTAAAACTGAAAAAAAACAAAAAAAAAAACTGAATCAAATAAAAAAAAAACCGAATCAAACTGAAAAAACTAAACCAAACCAAAAGAGTGCAACTTCATACTAATTTTATTGGAGATAGTATCTCTACTTTATGGTGTGTACTAATCGCTAGACTCCTTGAGAATTTACACGAGATTGGACGAGGCCTGGTTTGTTGTTTAGGGCCTCGAAGAACACTAACAGTAGGAATGATACAGCATGGCTCAAATGGTAGGAATGCCATTCTTTGTTGTATGGGCATGGCACGAATGGCTGTCCATTTCCCCCTTTTTTTTTTTCTTTCTATTTGTTTTATCACCAGGGACGATGAGATTCCAAGATTAAAAGAAAACTATTCCTTATATATTTTAAAATTAATTGAAACTTTCAAGTTTCAATGAAAGGATAATAAAATTAAAAATACAATAAAATAAACACACTAGCATGATCCGTGAGACTACAATGGAAGTGAGTAGTAGAAGCCCCACATATCCCGACGTGCCCGAAATCGCTGCCATTTTTCATCTTCTTCATACGGTGTTGAAGGACACAAGAGAAAAGAATTTGTAAATGTAATTTTTTGTAACCACTTTGCTATATATAATTATTATTATTAATTTTTTTTATTAATATGAGTGTCCGGATCAATTTACGCGCACCACGACTAATCTCACGGGTTTTGAAATCAACAACCACGTAAGTTTCCAGTGACTATCATATTAGCAACCATAAGGCTCGAACCTAATATCATAGGAAGATAAAATATTTGATCCCAAACTTTTATCACTGGACTACCTACTAGATGATTAATTTTTTATTCGCTATAAATATTTAATTAATTGGACCTACCAATGAGCAGTGTAGAATTAAATGCAACCATAGTTTTAAAAACTTTACTAGTGAGCAAATACACAGCGAATCATTAATTGCACACTACAATGGTGTATGGAATAAAAGCTTTTGTATTAAATTAATGTTATTCAGCACAATTATTAAATTCTGACTATCTTATTTGATAAATCCATGATATAAACTATGACTCAAGTCGGTCTTATATAAATTAACTTTGATATTGACCAATTAAAATAACTTTAATAGATTGACCATACTATATTCAACCAAATCAGGACTAAGAATTATTTTAAAAAATTAAAATATCATTATTTTAAATAAAATAATAAATTTAAGTTTACTCCATAAACCACAAATCAATCCAACAATAAAGATTTTTTTTTCAAGTAAAATCCTAAATCAGGACTAAGAATTGTGTAATAACAATTGCTATTGAACGTTGAGTCTAGTTAATTAGCCGAACCCTTGCGTTTTAAAGAAGAGAGATGTGGGTAACATCTAAGTGATAAGCTGGCGAGAATCCATGTCAACATTCTGGCCAATGAAGTTTGAAATTATTGATTTTTTAATCATAGTTGTAAAACTATGATTGATCTAAATTTGAAATCTATTTAACTCAGGATTTAAATTAGTTTAACAATTAAAAAAAAAGAAAATTTGGTTTATTAATCTGCTCGAAACCCTAGCTAATTTATTTACTTAGTTAAAATCTGGTTTTCAATTTGTTAATTTTTTTTGAAAAAATTATTTAATTAAAATAATATTATTTTAAATTATTTTAATTTTTTTTTTTTATAGAATTCAAATCGGCCACGGGTTGGTTCCCATGACTATGTTTTTAACAACACAATTTTTAATTAACTTTGAGGGGTATAATTCAACCAGTTGGATTTTAAGTTTGTTCCCTAAAGGTCATCAGTTCGAGTTTCACAAACCTCAAGACCACTAGAGATTTATATAATTGTTAATTTTAGGGCCCGTAAAATTAGTCAAAATATACCCAAACTGACCCAAATTTCAATGCTAATAGTAAAAAAAAAAATAAACCCGCGTTAGATTACATAACAGTAGTAAATTTAAGGCTTTCACAACTGGAGGGGAAAAAACACGTTCGATTTGAAAACAAATCAGAAGATGAGTTAATTTCTTTCCTTTCTTCCTTCCTTCCTTTCAATCTTTCAAGACATGCACTCACTGCATATCTGCATTACTTTGAAGTAATGCCACAGAGAGAGAGAGAGAGAGAGAGAGAGAGAGAGAGAGAGAGAGAGAGAGAGATGTGTTCACGACTCTCTGTCTAATCCTAATCAATTGCCATTATTACTTACCATGTCGGTACCAAACTGCATTTTTTGTTATGATTTTAAGAAATGTGTTTAATTTGATATATTTTTATATAAAAAATAAAAAATAAATAAAAAACATATTATTTTAATTTTCACAAAACTAAAATTTAAAAGGCAATAATTACATAATAAAAAAACTATTTAGTTAATCAATTAGCTGAAGATTTTTTTCTTGAAAATATATTAAAATAATATATATTTTTTAAAATTTATTTTTTACATTAACATATTAAAACAATAAAAAAAATAAAAAATTAATTTTTTTTAAATCAAAATCCAATTGCACCGCTGCCCTAGCTGCTGTTCTGTATTCACCACTTTTTGGTACTCCAAAAACTTGCAAGCAAACCTCTACTCTACAAGACTACTACCAAGCGCAAAAAATGCTAGACGTGAAAAATACTGTTCTCTAATACTATTTCAGATTTGCATGGATTGCCTTGAGGCGTAACAATTTGGACTTGAAGAGAGAGACTAGTAGTCCTAGATGGAAGGTCTATCTCTACGATGATCAATGGCCTATGTATATGTCCTCCTGTTTTTCCAAGTAATTAATGATTCATTCTTGCCTGCAAATAATGATCTCTTGCGCTTTTTTATTTTTTATTTTTTTATGGAGAAATTATTCCTTGCACTTCAATGCAAGCCATGGAAATTGTTGTGGATTAATTTGTACCCAACAGTACATCTTGCACCAGTGAATCTTGTAGTATAAATCCACGTCTACAAGCAAAAAATTTCAAGCTTTGCACAGTACTCCACCATGCAAGCCATTGAAAGACTCGAAGGATAAAACCAGTTTTGTTAAAACCCAAAACACACACAGTCACACACACAGTCACAAACACAGAGAAAGAGAAAGAGGGAGAAGTAGAGGGAGGGGGGAGTAGTAGTAAATACTGTCAGTTTCTATATTCATCATCATCATCTTCTTGAGAGTACTCATCGGCAAAAATCATCTTCTAAGAATGTGCCTTGATTAACTAGCCAGTCATAGCTACCATTCTTGCACATGCATTAACATTCGCCCATGAACAAGAAACTACTAGATACAACTGTAGTAACCCAAGATGAGAAGAAAAAACACTACCACATATAATATATAGCAAAATACCTTACTACTTACTGAACAGCACTAAACCAACATGGATGGAGGAGCACTAGCAGCACTCTTGTTGCCACCACGATGACCATCAGACCCCATTCCCAATTTCAAGTCGAGCTCCACATTGCCACCGGCACTAGTTCCTTTCCCTTCAAAATCACTGAACAAATGTGCCACAGAAGTGACAACTGCACACTTCCTACCACCATTACCAACCATTTTGCTGCTGTGGTTATTAACGTTAGTCCTCTTCCTCGCTTCTGCGTTATTAGAGATTGAACCTGAGCATGCACTTGGTGGAGAAGAGGAAGAAGAAGATACAGGAGGCAAAACAGGAGGGATTTCAAAGTTCGTTCGTGCTTTTGCACCTCTAAGTCTTCTAGCAGCTGAGTCATATGCACGCGCTGCCTCCTCTGCGGTGTCGAATGTTCCAAGCCAGTGGCGGCACCTTCCTATCCGATCTCTTATCTCAGCTGACCACCTCCCCCATGGCCTCTTTCTCACCCCTCTGTAGGTCTTTCGTATTGGAACCCCATCACTAACACTGCTTCTCACAGCGCCACTTTCTTGCTTACTTGTTTTTGACCCAGTACGTTGAGAAATTGAAGAGAGACCCGATACTTCTGAATTCTTGGTGTCATTCGTACCAAAAAGGACTTGTTGACCAACAATAGCACCGATTCCATCAAGGACCGGTGGTGTGTCTGGTGATTTCTTGAAACTATCGGAGAGTGAAACAGAAGCCGAGATATCGGGTGAAACAGGAGGGTAACTTGTGGGGTTGTAGTGGTTAAAGGTTAAAGGTGAAGAAAATGAATTTTGGGGTTCTAAAAAAGAGCCACGAAACGATGGATTTTCAGTTAGGAGCCGAAACATTTGATATGTTTCGGGCTGAGGGAAGAACGGAACAGGGAGCAATTTCTGGTGGTTCATCGTGGGGTTTAGCTGATTTGATGAAGCATAACAAGTCATTTGTTAGTGTGAAAGGAACCTCCTAGGGGTTTATATATACGAGGCAAAATAATTATTTATTGAAGAAATTGCATATTTAAATAAAATCACTAATATTATTTATTTATTTAATATTTTTTTTAAATAGATATGGCTGTCAAATTTGATGAGACAGTAACCCCTCAAATTGACATGCTTGTCTTTCCTTGGCAGCGGGGATATCCTCATTTAAATCAATTCTAATGTCAGAAATAACCCTA
>Ga0307517_10006084_pt1 | contig 17980 bp, 21 predicted proteins | sample 23_EM_MG_FD_194515 | JGI IMG/M metagenome (GOLD analysis project Ga0307517, IMG submission 194515) | Populus trichocarpa ectomycorrhiza microbial communities from riparian zone in the Pacific Northwest, United States - 23_EM | ecosystem: Host-associated > Plants > Roots > Unclassified | place... | reverse complement strand
CAGATGTTGGAACTTTCGAAGTCGACGAACGTTTCGCTCAGGTTGCATGCGTAGGAAATGTGTTGATCGAATGTGCGGGAAAGCTCCAAGTTGCTGAAGATTTGATACATGTGCTTCGAGGGTGACCGTTAGCGATGGGGTTGAGACTAGAGGAGACGAGGTCTATACCATATCCATCGACGTTCCTTGGTATTGAGGAGCGTTGAAGGAACTTCCCCAGTACTGTAAGGCGAGTTGAGCCAGGGGTTCGAAACGAATCTCAGCGGGGGCACTCACGTCTAGACCACGGAACCCATCGCTAAACATGACACCCATCCTATCTCCGGTCGCGTTCCGAATGGCATCGTAAGCGTCAATATAATACTGTCGCAAAACGCTGGTGAAAACGTCTCCAAGGAATCCCGCAGGTTCGTTCATAACCTCCAAAACATCGATCTTGTCTCCAGCGGTCTTGACCAAAAACGCGACGCAATCCACCGTCTTTTGGACGTAGTCTTCGTTCGATGCCCACATGGGTGGTTGGGTCCTCTGACCGGAGTTATCGTAACCGTTTTGAGAACCTGGAGCCCCGTGGATATCGACGATTACATTGAGGGAGTAGGACTTGGCCCATGTGAGGGCTTGTAGGAAGTATGGCCACGCCCCGGATATGTAGGGCGATACATCTGTGGAGAGTTTGGTATCTTCGGACGTAAGTGGTATTGACCAATATCCCAAGGGAATGCTGGGTGGCGCAGGGGATGTGATTGGTGTGGCGGAGACGTTAAGACGGTGTGAGATCGAGGGGGGGACTAGACGCACCGGACGTGGTTCAGGCCGGCCGCTTTCATTTGCCTGAAGTCATCTTCAACGATCCAGGTCTGCCAATGGTTTTCCAACACGCGCAGGGCGTCCTGCCGATTCTGCAGTTCCCCAAATGTGTATTCGTCAACGATGTCATCGTCTCCTGTGTCCTCGAATATACTCGGCGTTATCCATGGCTAGATCTCGTGAAGTGAGCCCTTCCGCTGCGTGGGCTGGATGTGGGAAGTGAACGTACCTCAAGCACGAACCAACCACCCCTGAAGAGGGATAAGACCGGGAACTGACGGGACGCTGGGAGACGGGAAATCACGCACAAGTTCACACCGCGAACCTTATCTCGCCCGTAGACAAAAGGTATGCTGCTTGGTTGAGTCGACGATGTGCTGGTGGATGAGACGGTGTTTGCGATCGGGGAGACGCTTGGTGATGGGATGCTGGGATCCAGGGGTTGTTGTCCCCCTGCCCGAACGAGTTGACACTGTTGGCTTATTACCGGGACAGCCAAGAGGGTGAGCCGGAGAACAAGAGAGAGGGCACTGGGCAGGAGAAACATCTTGCATCCGAGTGTGAACCCTCGAGGATGACGGACACAAGTACTCCAACAGTGAATACACATTGAGTGCGCGTTGTGCGGTTATCCGTGGGTCTAGCCGGTCCGGCGTCGCCATGACGCACGAGGCGTAAAAAGCGTTTCATGATGCTCGATGATCGCGGAGCGGGAGGACAAGAATAGGTTCCCGATCCGTTGGAGGTGTAACCAAACTCTTGACCCCTACCGTCTCCTCCGCAGAATCAGATCACTGCTAGGCTCGTGTACGCAACCTGGGCTACGCCAAAACTGGTTAGAGGACGGCGGTCATGAGTACGATTCACCGACGGGAACGACCAAGGATCCGCGTACGCGCAATTCGTTACATGGGAAAGATGTAGGAGAACGCGATTGCATCGCCCGAGAATGTCTCGTCCGTGGCTGCTTCCGAAGCTCTGGAAGTTGCATCGAACGAGAGGATCGCTGCCGGTATCTCCGTCGGTACGGAGATCCTTGTTTTCCCCCGAAAACCTCCTAATGGTCGTGTTGGATAGCCGGGGCTGGCATTGGCTAACGGCCACGTTTTGAAGATTGTTTTCGAATCGCGTGAGTCATCCTGTGTTTACCATCCGTGAATTCTTACACCTTGGGCTCGTAGTGTTCTTCAACCGATATTCTGAGAGGGAGAAGTGAAGCATCACGTTCCCCTTCCCTCTAGATAGACCTTGGTATTTCAGTGAATCCGACTACCCACTTGGCAACGAGTTTGAAGGTGACAAAGGCCTAGAGACCTCATCCGATACCTCTCCGGCGATTTCAGTCAAGGACGCTAAGTCACCTGGTTTCCAGGTGCTTCCCATCGGGCGGTGGGACGCCAACTCAGCCAAGTTCTTGTAAGACACCTGGTTGTTATCACAAAGGTGTCTCCGGGTGTATTCTCCCTTCCTTAGGTCGTGCTTAGCAGGCGTCGATGCGTTGATCAAGCACCATGATGTACGTCGCTATCAACTCGCCCTCGACTTCACTAACGATTTCCATCTGGTGATATAACGATGCGAAAGACAAGCTCAATGATCCCGTCTCACGGTTAGAAAGGTCGCTGGTAACCTTGCGAAAGTAAACCTCAACGACGATCGTGAGGGGGTCGAGAGACGATCACCACTGACAGGGTTTGTACTTTGTCCGGACAAACGGCTGCCCACGTTTACCCGATCCCAGCGCTCTCGATGGAATAAGGAACGAATCGTGGAATTTGTTTGAACGGTTCACTACTGGCGAGCAAACGGGGAATGAGACACGAACGCTATGTGCAATCTGGATTTCAAGGATGCCATCGTCGGGGGTCGGGTTAGTACGGGTATTGCAAAACGCACACCAGATAGTCCACCCATCCAGCTCGTAGCTCCCCAGTAGGAGGCGATCTATGAACAGAACTGTGTATTGGTTATAAGTCCTAGGGCTCATGCAGAAGCTTGAAGGATGATGTCTCTTGAAGGGATCTCCTCAGTTTGCTCGGTTAGTCCTATTGCCTTTATGATATGGAGTAACATTCAGTTATCTAGTCAAGTCAAGTTCCGCCCTGCGACCAGAATGGCGACCAAACGATGAAGAGATTGTCGCCCAAGTTCGGTGAGACAATATCTGTGAACCTTCATCCAAATAACTCCTACTCATCCATGGTGCAAGACGATTATGTACGCGGGTCACGAGACTGTGTCGAAAATGGACAGGTTTTTCAAAGATTTCAACTTGCAGTCCATCGTAACCAGTCCATAGTTGGCATTCGCCCTCTGGGAGCTCGCCAAGAACCCCCGCGTCCAAGAAAGGCCTCGAGCGGAAACCATGGAGGCCCTGGAGAAGGTCAGGGCCAGGGGTGATAGCGATTTCAGTGTGAACGGCTTCGATTCCATGCCGTACTTGGTCGCGGTGGGAAAGGTTCGCCTGCAGCCGGTCTCCATGTTGACGAGCTAAGTGGAGAACTGATCCCTGATCCTTACAGGAGATCTTGAGACTCCACCCGGCGGCAGTTGATATTCAACGCGCGGCCGCCGAGGGTGATGTCCTGCCCCTGAAGAAGCCCATCGTGGGTGTTTCTGGACTTGTATACGACTTGTACGCCTGTCTCCTCGATCCATGTTTCCGTAGAGATTGCCAGTGGGGCTAAGGCAGGTTTTACCATTTAACAGGAACAAGGGCTTGTGGGGACCGGACGCCTACGAGTTCCGACCAGAATGGTGGTTCGAAATGAGCGAAGGGCCTGAATCGGCGCATCAGGAAAACCGCCTGTTGCTTTCCATGCTTTTCGCGCTTGATCGGTGGGAAAACACAAAAAGCATCGTGCTTTTTCAAGCAGAAAAAGCAAATTCGCAGTTTTCCTGATGGCCCCTCCCGCGTCGGAGTTTATAGTAACCTGTGCGTAACACACTTCCACATCCACCGCCTGTACTATGGATTGAGGTCCATATAGTACTACCTTCTCCGGAGGTACTAGGAGTTGTATAGGATGGCGATTCGCGGACTTTATGTTTAAACGGAAATGAATTGATCGACTACTGTTTCCTGCTAATAGCCTCGTCAAGATGCACACATTCTTGGTCACACTCATCAGGCAGTTTGGTTTCTCCCTTCCGGAAAATGGACAGGAAATCAGGAGACTGAGAGAAATGGCGGTCTTCCCGGTGGTTGTTGGAGAGGAAGACAAGGGCCCACAGCTGCCGCTCGGGGTTACCGCTCTCAGGAGCGAGTAGGGCGTAGTTATAATCTGGAGTCGCGGAATTTGGAGAAGGGTGTGTAAGATAGACAACGTATTGAGGAATGTTCAAGGGGTAGAGGATTCCTGTGGCGGTAACCACCGGAGGATGGGCAAACAACTGGGAGCGACACAAGCTTCATTCGGAACATTCCCGAAGAGTAGCCAGCCCAACGAGAGGGACGCGGTTCTCTGGAACCACGACGCGCCGTCATCCCGGAATCTCCCAGCCCGCTCCCCCACTTCGCGTATACGACTTGTGTTGGAGACTGACGAACGCGTCGTGCATTTCAGACTCCTGCCTTCCCGCCCCTACTTCTCATTCCCAAATTCCGATCATCTACGGACGTTCCGCTCTTCCGTGGCTTGATGTTATGAGTTTGACTTTGGTCCGCGGAACTTTCGTGTCGTCGCGCTAGGGTTTTCAGTTGCTCAGGAACACGAGGTGACCTGTAGAATTCTTTCTGCATTGTTGGCCTAGGGCTCAGTAGGTTTCAGGTCCGTCATCCTTATCACGCAAACGGAACCCGGCACCTGCTGTGATATCGGGACCACGTAAGCGGGGCGTTCCTCCGATCCATCACCAAAAACATTGACTTCTAACCTATACATACCTCTCCAAAGGGTCAACAATATATACAGAGCTCCTCCAAATCACGTCTTGATGGTGAGATAGAGGATCGCGGGAAAACCTATCAACCCCTCAGCACCCGAAACACCCTAATCGGCATGATGGATTTTTCTTTTGATGTCCAGATCCCTCTGTCGTCCCAACCCGGCAGTGTGGCAACTTGGAAAAATATATTCCTCGCCCCGAGACCTGTCAAATGCGGTGATGTGACGACGGGGCGTGCGGCCGGGTTCGATTCATCTTCGTATAAAACGCGAGCCTTGTGCTGCATGCGAACCACTGATCCCCCAGTATGGACTTCCAGCAAACAGCCATAGCAATCTGCGGAGCCACGATCGTCTACGCCCTGTACCAACGGTATCATGGCGTTACGATCAATGATGTCCCAGGACCGAAGAATCCATCATGGATACACGGTATCTCTGGATCCTCTGCGTGCTAAACGACGCTATCTCACCGATTCTGGAACAGGGCATCAATGGTACTTGCAACGCGGAGAGGGAATCGAGACCGAGGAACGCCTTCTGGAGGAATATGGAACCGCAATTCATTTGAAAGGGCCGCTTGGGGTGCGCTTCTTTTCTTGGTTAAAGCCGGGCGTGATTGGATGCTCACGCTGGTGTATCGCGCAGGAAGACCGCTTATGGATCGCGGATCCCAAGGCCGTCCACCATATTCTCCAGGGCTCCGGTTATCTTTATGGGAAGCTAAGCAGCACTAGGGAATTTTTTGTGCCACTCTTGGGTAAAGGTCTCGTCTGGGCCGAGGGTGAGTCGTCTCTCATGTTGTACAGTGTAACCCCTAATCCCGAAACCAGGCGATGTACACAAACGGCAGAGGAGAGCCATGGCTCCCGCATTCGGTCTCGTCGAAGCCAAGGGCTTGTTCCCTTGCTTCGCCCGATGTATTAATTTAGTAAGTCATTGTTCTATCCATACCCGAGGTTGAACGCGAGAATGGCGAATAGCTCGCAGACAAATGGCATGAGACCATCTCGAACGGGGAGTCGGGACAAGCTGCAATCATCAATATACGTTTGTGGCTCGGCAGAGCAGCGCTAGATGTGTACGTGGGAGAATCAAGAGCGGTGTCTTTCATACCCACTGATCCGGAACCAGCATCGGGGAAGGGGCTTTTGGATATGACTTCGGGGCTTTGGAAGGCACCGATAACAAATTCACGAAGTCATATACAAACCTGGCGTACGGTTCCCTTCCCTTCCAATCACAGGAGCTATTCTGACCATGGCATTTCGTAGCTTCGGAGCATTTGGCGTGGTTTCCAGGGGACGTATATTCATGATGAACATCCTCAGATGGGCCCCAGAGGGCTTCACTACGTGGATATTTGAGATAGACCAACGTCCGGCGATGGCGAAACTTCGGGAGAATAGAACATATGCGCACGGAGTCGCAACGAAGCTGATCGAGGAGAAGCGGCAGGAGCTGAAGGATGGTACCTCTCGAAGGGATCTCCTCAGTTTGCTCGGTCCGTCCTGTGTCGCCCTTATGAAACCTGCCACACAGTGTGACACCCAGTTACTTAGTCAAGTCAAGTTCCGCCCTGCGACCGGAATGGCGGCTGAACGATGAAGAGATGATCGCCCAAGTTCGGTAAGACAGTGGCCCATCTAAATAACTCCTGCTCACCCATGGTGCAGGACGATTATGATCGCAGGCCACGAAACTACGGCGAACACGGTCGGCTTTTTCACATATATCAGGCTGCAGTCCACCGTAACCGATTCCGTAGGTGACATTTTGCCTCTGGGAGTTGGCCAGGAACCCCCGCATCCAGGAGAGACTCCGAGCGGAAATCACGGAAACCCTGGAGAAGGTCAGGGCCAGGGGTGATAGCGATTTCAGCGTGAATGACCTCGACTCCATGCCGTACTTGGTCGCGGTGGGAAAGGTTTGTCTGCAATCGGTTCACATGTTGACGAGCTGAACGGAGGGTTGACCCGCACAGGAGGCCTTGAGACTCTATTCACCAGTAATCGATATCCGGCGTGTGGCCACCAAAGACGACGTCTTGCCCCTTACGAAGCCAATCGTGGGTGTCTCTGGAAAGGTATACAACGAGTTACCCATTCCCGCGGGGACACCTGTACACGCCTCCGTGGCCGGATACAACATGTACGCTTGTCTTCTCGCTCCACATCCCAGTAGGGATCCTGGGGTTAAGACACGTTTTATCATTTCACAGGAATAAAGACTTGTGGGGGCCGGACGCCTCCGAATTCCGACCGGAACGGTGGCTGGACGCGAAAGAAAAGCCGGATACGCCTTTTGGGGTTTACGGCAACCTGTGCGTAACGCACCTGCACATCCATTGGCTATACGACGAATTGAAGTCCTTTGATATAGCGCTACCTTCGGCGGAGGTCCCAGGAGTTGCATCGGATGGCGGTTCGCGTGAGTCCCAGAATTTGCTCTATGGTCAGACAGAGACGAATGAGAACTGGCCGACTACCTTTTTGCTCATAGGGTCATAGAGATACACACATTCTTGGTCACGCTCGTCCAGAAATTTGACTTCTCCCTTCCAGACAACGGGCAGGAAATCAAGATGTTCAGGCAACTGGGGGTCATCCCGATGGTTGTTGGAGAGGAAGATAAAGGGCCACAGTTGCCGCTCAAGGTGACCGCCCTCAGGAATGAGTAAGGTGTGATTATGATTTGGAGTCGCGGGACGCAGAGAAGGTTGTGTAAGGTTGCCAGTGCATCAAGGAATGTTCAAGGGGTGGAGGATTTCTGTCATGGTAGTCAGAGGATGATCAGACAACTGGGAGTTACACAAACTTCATTCGGAACGTTCCCGAAAAATAACATGACAGAGTTCGATGCCAAATATTAAGAGGTCAACTACGATGGTTGCATCGCTCTTAGGTTGAGCGCGAGGGTTCCGACGCTGTAAATGCGCACACCAATTATTTCATGGTTTCTGGTTTCGTGGTCCTCGAAGGCCACAAGGATCAGAATCGTATCTGGCACGGTGGGGTATGTTTGGACATCGAACCCCAACGGTAAACATTTCTGCTCATACCACCACCCTTGCTTTGTCCTAATTCGTTTCCGTAATACTACTACCTAGAAGGGTATTGTCTTCGTTTACAACCTTATTTCCACCCCACCAGCGGCCGCAACCGTGGCGCTCCGGAACAGTGTCTCCCGCTCGCAGTGGCCCTTGCCCCCGCTTTCACTACGAAGCGAATGACTGCGGAAAACCTCCTCAGTGCTTGTGAGACCACGACCAACGTCTCGGTCGTTTCAAGTACCGAAAAGGCCGAGGACTGTCGGGCTAGCGCAACGAAAGGGACGCGGTTCTCTGGAAGAAAAACGCGCTGTCATTCCGGAATCTCCCAGCCCGCTCCCCACTTCGTGTACACGATTTGCGTTGAGGACTGGCGAACGCGTCGTGAATTTCAAACTCTTGCCTTCCCGGCCCTACTTCTCACTTCCTAGCCTTAATTCCGACCATCCATCGACATTCCACGGTTCCTCCTCCGTAGCTCGATGTGATGAGTTCTACTTTGATCCACGGAACTTTTCTGTTATCGCGCTCTGTAGAGCTTTCGCTTGCTCAGCAACACGAGGTAACCTGTAGAATTATTTCTGCATTATTTGCCCAGGGCTCAACAGGTTTTAGGCTCGTCATCCTCGTCACGCAAACGGAATACGGCCTCGCTGTGATATCGGGACCACGTAAGCGGAGCACTCCTCCGACCCGTCATCAAAGACATTGGTTTCTAACCTATACATACCTCTGTAAAGGGTCAAGAACATATACAGAAGTTCTCCAAATCACATCCGGGGGGTCGCGCGAAAACTTATCAACCCCCCGGCACCCGAATTGGTATTGTGCAATTTTCCTTCGACGCCCAGATCCCTCTGCCACCCTCTAGGCTGCAGATAGATTTACCGGCTTTCTTCAGAGAATTGCAATAGCTCCTCTATCGTCCCAATCTCTAGGGGGCGGTGTGGTTACTTAGTAACATAGATTCGCCCCCCCTCGTCCAGTCAAATGCCGCGATGCGGCGATTCCACGGAGCGTGCGGCCGGGTCCAATTCATCTCCATATAAAACGCGAGCCCTGTTCTGCACGCACAGCAGCGATCCTCCGGCATGGATTTTCAGCAGGCAGCCCTAGCAATCTGCGGAGCCACGATCGTCTACGCCTTGTACCAACGGTATCACGGCCTTACAATTAGCGACGTCCCAGGTCCGAAGAATCCATCATGGATATATGGTATCTCTGGATCCTCTGCATGCCAAATGACGCTATCTCACCGATTCTGGAACAGGACACCAATGGTACTGGCAAGGCGGAGAGGGGACCGAGATCGAGGAACGCCTTCTGGAGGAATATGGAACCGTAATTCACTGGAAAGGGCCGCTCGGGGTACATTTCTTTTCTTGGTCGGAGCCGGGCGCGGTTGGATGCTTACCCCGATGCCGTCGTGCAGGAAGACCGCTTGTGGATTGCGGATCCCAAGGCCATCCACCGCATTCTCCAGGGTTCTGGGTATCTGTACGGGAAACCGGGCCACAGTAGGGAATTGATTGTGACGCTCTTGGATAGAGGTCTCGCCTGGGCGGAGGGTGAGCCGTCTCTCAAATGTTTCACACTGTAACCCCTAATTCTGAAATCAGGCGATGCACACAAACGACAGAGGAGAGCCATGGCTCCCGCATTCGGTCTCGTCGAAGCTAAGGGCTTATTCCCTTACTTCGTCCGATGTTCCAATTCAGTTGGTCATTGCTCTATCCATACCTGACGTCGAAGCTGAACGTGAGGGCGGCGAATAGCTCGCGGACAAATGGCATGAGGCCATCTCGAACGGTGAGTCGGGACAAGCTGCGATCGTCAATGTACGTTCGTGGTTCGGCAAAGCAACGCTAGATGCGTACGTGGGATGATCAAGAACGGTGTCTTTCATACTCACTGATCCGGAACCAGCATCGGGGAAGGGGCTTTTGGATATGATTTCGGGGCTTTGGAAAGCGCCGACAACAGATTGACGAAGTCGTACGCGAACCTGGCGTACGGCTCCTTTCCCTTCCAATCACAAGAACCGTTGTGACCATGACATCTCGTAGCTTCGGAGCATTTGGTGTGGTTTCCAAGGAACGTCTATTCATTATCAATGCTCTCAGATGGGCCCCAGAGGGTTTCGCCACATGGATGTTTGAGAGAGACCAACGCCCGGGGATGGTGAAAGTTCGGGAGAATAGGACATATGCGCACGAAGTCGCGGGGAAGCTGATCGAGGAGAAGCGGCAGGAGCTGAAGGATGGTACCTCTCGAAGGGATCTCCTCAGTTTGCTCGGTCCGTCCTGCGTCCTATTTATGGACCTGGGTGCACGGTGTAACTTTCAGTTGTCTAGTCAAGGCAAGTTCTGCTCTGCGGCCAGAATGGCGACTGAACGATGAAGAGATGATCGCCCAAGTTCGGTAAGATAGCCTTCCGTCCAAATAACTCCTGCTCATCCATGGTACAGGACGATTATGTTTGCGGGCCACGAAACTACAGCAAACACGGTCGGCCTTTTCGCAGATATCAGGTTGTGGTCCATCGTAACCGATTCCGTAGTTGACATTCGCCCTCTGGGAGTTGGCCAGGAAGCCTCACATCCAAGAGAGACTACGAGCGGAAATCACGGAAACCCTGGAGAAGATCAGGGCCAGGGGTGATAGCGATTTCAGCGTGAATGACTTCGACTCCATGCCGTACTTGGTCGCGGTGGGAAAGGTTTGTCTGCGGTCGGTCTGTGTGTCGACGAGCTGAATGGAGGCTGATCCCCCGATCCTCACAGGAGGCCTTGAGACTCCACCCGGCCGCAATTGATATCCAACGTGAGGCCACCAAAGACGACGTCCTGCCTCTTTCGAAGCCCGTCGTGGGAGTTTCTGGAAAGGTCTACAGAGAGTTGCCCATTCCTGCGGGGACACTTGTATTCGTCTCCACGGCCGGATACAACTTGTATGCTCGTCCTCTCGCTCCACATCGCCGTAGGGGTCCTGGGGTTAAGACAGGTTTTATCATTTTACAGGAATAAAGACTTGTGGGGACCAGATGCCTACGAGTTCCGACCAGAACGGTGGCTGGAGGCGATCGAAAAGCCCGAAACGCCTTTTGGGGTTTACGGCAACCTGTGCGTGATATAGTTGCACATCCATTGGCTGTACGATGAATTGAAGCCTTTAATATAGCGCTACCTTCTCCGGAGGTCCCAGGGGTTGCATCGGATGGCGGTTTGCGTGAGTCCCAGACTTTGCTCCACGGTCAGACAGAGACGAATGAAAACTGGTTGACTACCTTTCTGCTAATAGGGTCGCGGAGATGCACACATTCTTGGTCACACTCATCCGGCAATTTGACTTCTCCCTTCCAGACAACGGGCAGGAAATCAAGATGTTCAGGCAACTGGGGGTCTCCCCGATGGTTGTTGGAGAGGAAGACAAAGGGCCACAGTTGCCGCTCAAGGTGACCGCCCTCAGGAATGAGTAAGGCATGATTATGATTTGGAGTTGCGGGATGCAGAGAAGGTCGTGTAAGATTGCCGGTGTATCAGGGGTTGTTCGAGGGGTGGAAGATTTCTGTGATGGCAGCCAGAGGATGATCAGACAACTGGGAGTTACACAAACTTCATTCGGAACATTCCCCAAAAATAACACGACGCAGAGGGTCCGACACCAAATGTTAAGATCTGAGGCCGGCTACGGTGGTTGCATCGCTCTTAGGTTGAGCGTGAGGGTTCCGACGCTCGTTGGTCTAGCACCGCAAATGCACACATTAATTATGTCATGTTTTCTGGCTTTACAGTCCTCGAAGACCGCAAGTTGTCGTTGGTTACATAAGCCGAGCTTTTAGGACTGAGACGAAGAGTCCCAAAAGCCCAATCTCATCCAACCACGCTATATCCCCCTTCCCATCATGGCCAGTGAACCTTCCTTGACAATCGATGCGGTCTTCTTGAATGGGAAACTAAAACCCTACAGTGTCGACAATTGGCTCAAGATGGAAGAACCACCGGAAGATCTTGTTGAGATCCATGAAAGGCTCGAGGGCATCACACGGGAAATTGAGGACGGCTCGCCTATCTTGACCATTATGGAGTTGAAAGAGTGGTATGGTCGGATAAGGACTGTCCAGGTGAGTCATCTACAAACGATCTTGCAGTACCGAGTGGTAAAACCGACTTCGATCAGAAACAACATGACTTGTTGATAGCAAGACATGAGCTCAGTTTCCCCAACAAGTGGATGACGGTCCTCAATTGCTGCTTAACGACAGAGACGTGGATGCTCCAGGTGGGTCCCACATCAGACCTTCTCAAACGATCCCAATGGTGACCCTTCTGCAGAGACCGTGTACGAGGTGCTTGTGGTTCCGAGGGGGAACCCTCATAGAGAGCTGTTCCCCCATAACCATCGACAAAATGGGCAGCGGTGCCTTGCCAAAATGCGGAAATTGTCGTGACAGACGCACTGTCTGTGACTGGGGGAAGCACATTCCCAAGCAGATGAACAAAATCAAAATGGCTATCCATCCGGAATTGCCCTTGGGGATCACCACTCAACCCGACCTTCAACCTGAAGACGATCAAGGCAGTGGCGATGATGACAATGACAAAAACAACAACATTAAATCAGCGCTCAAGACTGCCGAGGCTCAACCCAAAAAGATAGACCTCCTTCGAGCGACGGAGGCGGCCATCGCTCGTGCATGTTTGGAACAGGAGAAGGATCTCGATCGTCTTATAGACGAGCTCGAAAAATTCTATCAATAGTACTTTAACAACCCAGACTCCTTCCCAGCCGTTCGGTGAGGCAACTGGGTATTAACCGGACCGGGGGTGCTTCCTTTCATATAAACTTCATCTCTTCTGTATGCCTCATGAGCGACTGGCTTCAAATATTTGTAGACAAACATCCCGTCGCTTGATTCAGACGATATCCTTCAGTTCCGATCCTTGAAATTAGATTAGGGTCTCGTGTAGTTCTGTCGAAACTATTTTTCACTCCCGCTGGACGTCCGTTCCGTCGCTCACTGCCCTCCACGAGTTAACACTCTCGAAATTCCATTAGAGCACATGTAACTTTTAGCTAGCGTTCGCCCAGGCTGTTCTCTAGAAGAAACATTTTACTTCAGCTGATCGCTGGGCTTCTAGTATTTTCATTATTATTGTCATTCCTCTGGTTCTGCTCGACAACCAATGTGCGGAAACTCCTATGGAAGTCAGGATCAAGGTGATAAGCATCATTGTGGACGCAGTTGCTGACTGCCAGCGTGTTTTCGAAGTTACGGTTCCTGTATCGCGAATCTGGCACTGACAACTGATAGGGTAATCGAGACCAGTGCTTACCGTATCGTCCAGCAAGCCCAGAATATTTTATAGAGGACAGAGTCCCATAACGGCAACCGAGGAAGACAATACTCGCATTGCAGCTGGCCGCATCGCGATCATCATCGGCGCATCGTCTCCAGCCCTGGCATTCATCCTGGCATGATCACCGAGCGCTACGGTTCAGAGTAACATATACAAGGAAGGCGAGACTAAAACATTGCGCTCTGAACGAACTGTGACACCATCCAGTTCGAAGACCGAGCTCTGTCGCGGTAGAGATCAGACTCGTTTCCTACCATAAAGCCAAACACGTCAGACTGACCGGCAGGAATAGCTCTGAGGACGTGACGAACTCAACCAAATCCAGAACAACATCAATATCAGCCCCGTTCACTGTACAAGGTAGAATTGAGTCCCCATGTTATATGCGTGCCTTTGAAGCTTCATTTCAGCCCTCCATGAATTACGAATAGTGCTTAGAATTCCTACCTCTGTGCACGAACCTCAACAACCGGGGATACTCGTCGCTGAAGTTTATATTCGTAGCCTCTGGGTATGGGGTAATTTCATTAGGGTGGGGAAAACGACCGATATAGGCTGCGGTCGGGGGTTTCTCGTCAGGAAATAGACATTCTGAAGTCGAATGACCTGGCAGAACTCACCGCCACCATTGGTCTTGTTCTTGTTGCCGGTTCGCTTTTTGTTTTATTCGCTGCATCCGCGGTTGGCTTCTCCATACAGACGGACGTCGGGGACCCCCAACGGTCAAAACTTCCGCCCTTACCGCGCTTGTTTTCGTTCTGATTCATTTCCGTAGCACTACTTAGAAGGGTATTGCCATCCTCAACAATGTTATCTCCATCCTATTGGTCGCAACCGGCGTAGTGCTCCGGAATGTCTCCCGCTCGCGGTGACCCTTTCCCTCGCTTTCGCTACAAAGCAAATGACTGCGAAAAGCCTCCTCAGTGCTTATGAGATCACGGTAAACGCCTCCGTCGTTTGTACCGACATTGAAGGCCGGAGTGGTCGAGGACTATCAGGCCAGCGGTGCAACAAGAGGGACGCGGTTCTCTGAAACCAGAATATGCTGTCCTTCCGGAACCTCCTAGCCCGCTCCCCCACTTCGTGTACATGACTTGTGTTGAGGATATCGACACCAACTGCCAACAACATTGAGGAGGGAAGGGCGTGGCCGAAGCCGAAATGATCGTGATGGCCGGGTGGTCGGTGATGGGAGCCAGCGGTGCCGGTGCGGGCTTATCGACGTTCAGATAGTGCGGCGACTTGCAAAATGTATTCATCGTCCCGAGTCCCGTCAAGTGCGGTGATGTGCCGAGGGGGCGTGCGGCCGGGTTCAATTCACCTCCATATAAAACACAACTCTTGCGTATGCGAACCACTGATCCCCCAGTATGGATTTCCAGCAAGCAGCCCTAGCAATCTGCGGAGCCACGGTCGTCTACGCTTTTTACCGACGGTATCACGGCCTTACAATCAGCGATGTCCCGGGTCCGAAGAATCCATCATGGATACATGGTATATCTAGATCCTCTGCGTGCTAAATGGCACCATCTCACCGATTCTGGAACAGGACACCGATGGTACTTGCAACGCGGAGAGGGAACCGAGGCTGAGGAACGCCTTCTGGAGGAATATGGAGCCGTAACTCATTGGAAAGGGCCGCTCGGGGTACACTTCTTTTCTTGGTTGGGGCCGAGCGCGGTTGGATGCTTACGATGATGCATCGTGCAGGAAGACTGCTTATGGCTCGCGGATCCCAAGGCCATCCACCATGTTCTCCAGGGTTCCGGCTATCTGTATGTGAAGTTAAATAGCAATAGGGCAATGGGTATGGCCCTCATGGATAAAGGTCTCGTCTGGGCCGAGGGTGAGTCGTCTCTCGTATGTTTCACAGTGTAACCCCTAATCCCGAAACCAGGCGACGCACACAAACGGCAGAGGAGGGCCATGGCTCCCGCATTCGGTCTCGTCGAAGCCAAGAGTTTGTACCCTTATTTCCTCCGATGTTCCAACTCAGTAGGTCATCGTTCTATCCATACCTGACGTCGAAGCTGAACGTGAGGGCGGCGAATAGCTCGCGGACAAATGGCATGAGGCCATCTCGAACGTTGAGTCGGGACAAGCTGCAATCATCGATGTATGTTCGTGGCTCAGTAAGGCAGCGCTAGATTCGTACGTGGAAGAATCAAGAATTGTGTCTTTCATACCCACTGATCCGGAACCAGTATCGGGGAAGGGGCTTTTGGATATGACTTCGGGGCTTTGGAAGACACCGACAACAGATTCACCAAGTCATACACAAGCCTGATGTACGGATCCCTTCCCTTTTAATCACACGAGCTATTGCGATAATAGCATTCCGTAGCTTCGGAGCGTTCGGCACGCTCTCCAAGGAACGTGCATTTATGCTTAATGCTCTTAGGTGGACCCCACTGGGCTTTGCCACGTGGATATTTGAGAGAGACCAGCGTCCGGGGATGGTGAAACTTCGGGAGAATAGGACATATGCGCATGAAGTCGCAGCGAAGCTGATCGAGGAGAAGCGGCAGGAGCTGAAGGACGGTACCTCTCGAAGAGATCTCCTCAGTTTCCTTAGTCCGTCCTGCGTCCTATTTGTTGACCTGGGTGCGCAGTGTAACTCTCAGTTGTCTAGTCAAGGCAAGTTCTGCTCTGCGGCCAGAATGGCGGCTGAATGAAGACGAGATGATTGCTCAAGTTCGGTGAGACAACATCCGTGGCCTTCCGTCCAGACAATTCCCGCTCATCTATGGTACAGGACGATCTTGTTCGCTGGCCACGAAACCGTATCAAAAACGGTCAGCTTTTTCACAGATATCGGGTCGCAATCCATCGTAACCGATTCCTTAGCTGACATTCAGCCTCTGGGAACTCGCCAAGAATCCCCGTGTCCAAGAACGACTTCGGGCGGAAATCACAGGAACCCTGGAGAAGATCAGGGCCAGGGGTGATAGCGATTTCAGCGTGAATGACTTCGACTCCATGCCGTACTTGGTCGCAGTGGGAAAGGTTTGTCGTAGCCATCTCGCGCGTTGACGAACTTGACGGAGGGCTGATCCCCCAATCCGTACAGGAAATCTTGAGAATTCACCCGGCTGTACTCGATATGCAACGCGTGGCCGTGGGAGACAATGTCCTGCCCCTGACGAAGCCCATTGTCGGCGTTTCTGGGAAGGTCTACAAAGAGTTACCCGTTCCCACGGGGACACTCGTATTCCTCTCCATAGCCGGGTACAACTTGTACGCTCGCCCGCTCGCTCCACTTCCCCGTAGGGACCCTGTAGTTGAGACAGGTTTTTACCATTTTACAGGAATAAAGATTTGTGGGGGTCAGACTCCCACGAGTTCCGACCGGAACGATGGCTGGACACGAGAGAAAAGCCTGAAACGCCTTTCGGGGTTTACGGCAACCTGTGCGTGGTATACTTGTACATTCATTGGTTGTGCAATGAATTAAAGTCCTTTGATATAGCGCTACCTTCTCCGGGGGTCATAGAGGTTGCATCGGATGGCGGTTTGCGTACGTCGCCGGACCTGGCTTTACGGTCAAACAGGAACGAATGAGAACTGATCAACTACTTTTCTGCTGATAGGATCGTGGAGATGCACACAATCTTGGTCACACTCATCCGGAAATTTGACTTCTCCCTTCCAGACAATGGGCAGGAGATCAGGAGTTTCAGGAAACTGACCGCGACCTCCCCGATGGTTGTGGGAGAGGAAGACAAAGGACTACAGTTGCCGCTCAAGGTTTCTCTCCTTAGGAATGAGTAAGATCTGGAGTCGTTGAACGCGGAGACGGACGTGTAAGATGAATAATGCATCGAGAAGTATCCATGGGGCGGATCTATATGATGCTAACCAAACGGGCAAACAACTACCGGAACTAGATTAGAATTAGGGACCTACACCAGCTTCGTTCAGAAGATTCCCAACGAATAAAATGACCCACGGTCCCCCCATCGCACGTTAACCCCCGGTCGGATGACCCGACCAGTCCAAGAACCTCTCTCGCGAACGAGTCTCCGCGACTCAAACGTGGTGCAGAGATCTACCACTCTCAGAAGCGAGAACGTACCTCGGCTGGAGGTGATATCATCCAAGCGGCACCGACATTAATCGGAGGGCGATGAACCCCCACGGGGTGGAGCTTACGATTAATGGGATCCAAGAATCGTTAGGGCGCCGTGAACACCGATGGGGTGTTCGTGGGGGAACCGACCACGGGCAGACGAGGTGAAGGATCTGTTACTACGGGAGGAAGATACGCTGATGAATGCTGAAGCTTGAAGGGGTAGAAATATCGCGCAATTTGCCAACGTCAAGCCGCCGGACCGAGATGCAGTGCGAGACTCGTGGGAATATCCGGTCCACAATCTTTGACGTTCCTCTGGACAACATTTCATGGGGGCAGTGCATGTATTACGTTCTGCTGCGGGCCTTGGGGACTGAAGGGCTTATCCAATCACACTCGTCTGCATGTTTACTGGACATGCACTGCAATTTCCCCTTTCCTCGTGCCAGGGTTCCGGTTTCCAACAATCCACTCAACGCCCACGAAAGTCTTCAGGGCATAAAGGATGACGGACATCGCCACATTCACCACACTCCAACATCAACCAACCCCCGCACGCCCTCTTCGCAACCTTTAGGACCAACGCCATGCGAGACATCCCCTGGTACGACATTGCCCCCGAGGTCATGTCTCACATCGATCCCAGTGACACCCATACCCTCCTCGCATGTTCACTGACACACTCGTCGTGGGCACGCCCTGCCCAACATCAACTGTACCACACGGTCATAATCCGAAACAAAAAGGACATGCGCCGATGGTATGAATTTGTGGCCAAAGATAGGTTCACACCCTACGTTCG
>Ga0307517_10006083_pt1 | contig 17981 bp, 22 predicted proteins | sample 23_EM_MG_FD_194515 | JGI IMG/M metagenome (GOLD analysis project Ga0307517, IMG submission 194515) | Populus trichocarpa ectomycorrhiza microbial communities from riparian zone in the Pacific Northwest, United States - 23_EM | ecosystem: Host-associated > Plants > Roots > Unclassified | place... | reverse complement strand
CGGGGACAGTTAGGCACGGCGCCGGTTACCCGCAAGTGAAAAGTGGACGGGTGCGTCCAGAATTCAGCAAGGCTTGAGCGGCGAGCCGCTTCGTGGGCGTATCCCGGCCATGAGTTCGCCCAAAAACCAACCGCGGGCCGATGTGATCATCGCGGGCGCCGGGATCGCCGGCGCGACCCTGGCGCTGGCCCTGCATCAGGCCGGGTTGAAGCCGGTGCTGGTCGATCCGGTGGTCTTCGACGCCCAGACGGCCCCCACCTTCGATGGCCGGGCGTCAGCCATCGCCTACGCCGCCTACCGCCAGTGGCGGGCCCTGGGCGTCGCGCCGGCGCTGGAGCCGCACCTGCAGCGGATCGAGCAGATCCTGGTCACCGACGGCAAGGCGCCGGGCGCCTCGGTCGGCGGCCAGACCCCGTTCTTCCTGCGCTTCGATAGCGCCGAGATCGCCGACCGGTCGGACGGCGAGCCGCTGGGCTACCTGCTGGAGAACCGCCACATCCGCGCCGCGCTCGCCCAGGCGGTCATCGAGGCGGGCATCGAGGTGCTGGCGCCGGCCCGGGTGGCGAGCGCCGCCTTCGGGCCGCGCGAAGCCGCCGTCACCCTGGCCGACGGCCGCGTCCTGACCGCTCCGCTGGTGGTGGGCGCGGAGGGCCGCGGCTCGATCATCCGCCGCGAAGCGCAGATCGGCGCCATCGGCTGGGACTATCCGCAGACCGGCGTGGTCGCCACCGTGCGCCTCGATCGCCCGCACGAGGGCGTCGCCCACGAATATTTCCTCCCCGGCGGCCCCTTCGCCATCCTGCCGCTGACCGACAACCGCGCCAGCCTCGTCTGGACCGAGAGCACGGCCCGCGGCGCGGCGCTGAAGGCCGCCCGGCCGGAAGTCTTCCACGCCCACCTGCAGCGCCGCTTCGGCGACTTCCTGGGGACGGCGACCGTCGAGGGGCCGGTCTTCACCTATCCGCTCAGCCTGCAGCTCTCCGAGCGCCTGGTCGCGCGCCGCGCGGCCCTGCTGGGCGACGCCGCCCACGCCGTCCATCCCATCGCCGGACAAGGCCTGAACCTCGGCCTGAAAAGCGCCGCGGCGCTCGCCGAGACCATCGTCGAGGCCTGCCGCCTGGGCGAGGACTTCGGCTCCGAGGCGGTGCTCGAACGCTACGCCGCCTGGCGCCGCTTCGACACCGTCACGCTGTCGGCCGGCATGGACGCCTTCGTGCGCCTGTTCAGCAACGACAACCCGCTGCTTCGGCTCGCCCGCGGCGCCGGCATGGCGGCGGTCAACCGCATCGGCCCGGCGCGGCGCTTCTTCATGCACGAGGCGGGTGGGGCAGTGGGGGATTTGCCGAGGCTGCTGAAGGGCGAGCCGCTTTAGCCGCCCTATTTCGCCTTCACCCTCACACGGATTTGCGCCTGGCCCTGCCTGGCCGCCGCAGCGTCAGCCTCGTCGTTTTCGCGATCGAGGTCCCCGGCGTGTTTGCCCACCAACACCGGCGCCTGATGCGACGCCACCAGTGGCTTGGACCAGGGGTTCATGGCGATGCAGGCTCCCGAGAGGTTGCCGCATTGGCGCAGTTCCCCGGTGGCGCTGTCGAGCACGACGATGACCTGCTCGTCGTCCTTCGGCTGGGCGGCGGCGGGGTTCTTGGCGGCCTCCGCGGAGACCACCTGCTCCCACATCCGCCCGGCCGGGTAGAGGCCGACCCCGAAGTAGCGGCCCTTGCTGTGAAACCCGCCCATACTGCTGGGTGGCGTCTCTCCCGGCTTCTGGCATCCGGCCAAGCTGAGGGCGCCAATGGCGGCTGCGACGATCCAGAGTTTCATGGCGTCCTCGCTGTTCACGGTTTCGTGAACAATCTCACGGGACCGCCAGGGCGGGAAGGGGCTTCTAGCCGTCCTTCAGGGTGAACTTGCCGCCCAGCACGCATTGCGGCGCGCCATCGTGCACCACCACGGTCGCCGGCTGCCCGACCTCGGGGACGTAGAAGAATTCGCCCTTCCTGGTGGTGATGATCAGGGCGGCGGGGCCGGTGAACTGGCATTCCTGGTCGTGGAACACGCCCTTGCCGCCGTTCTGCTTGATGTCGCTGCACGACGCGTTTCCCGCTTTGCGGGCCATGGTCAGGTCGTCGTAGTCGAAGGTCTTGGGCGCCTTGTAGCCCTGGGCCTCGAACTCGGCCTTGGTCAGGGACGGGCAGGGCGGACCGTCGATCTTCCAGGCCTTGGCGAGCGCGACACTGGTGTCGCGATGCTGGACGTAGTTGTAGGCCAGCAGGCCGGCCACGGCGCCGGAGGCCACCAGGGCGCCGATCACATGGGCCACACCGATCCGGCGGACGCGGCTGTACTCGGCGCCGGGTCTAATCGGCATCGAGTTCGCGGGCCTCGTCGGGCAGCATGATCGGCACGCCGTCGCGGATCGGATAGGCGAGCTTCGCGCCCTTGCTGATCAGCTCGCCGCGCACCCGGTCGTACGTCAGCGGCCCGCGCGTCACCGGACAGACCAGGATCTCCAGCAGGCGCGGGTCGACCTCGACGTCCAGGGGCGGGGTCTCGGGAACGGCGGTAGGTTCGCTCATGGCGAATTCCTACTGCAAGGCCCGGTTCACTGCAAAGAATGCCCCTCGTCATCGCCATCCTCCATGGCGTCGATCTCGAGCAGGGTCGCCAGGGTCTCGAAACGCGCGGAGAGGTCGCACGCCTCCAGCAGCGCCTGCTTTTCGGCCGGGTCGAACGGCAGGCCCATGGCCAGGCTGTTGACCAGGGCCTCCAGCGGCGCGCTCGAGGCGGTATCCCAGTCGATGTCGAGCTCGCGGTGGTTCAGGTAGCGTTTCAGCGCCTTGGCGAAGCGGTCGCGGCTGGCCGCGGGCGCCTGGGTCGCCTCGTCGTCGCCCAGGTCGCCGGCGAAGCGGTCGTAGCGGGCGCGGATCTGGCGGTAGGGCGAGCGCAGCGCCAGTTCCTCTCCCGCCTCGAAGCGGCAGATGCCGGTCAGCGTGATCAGGTAGCGGCCGTCCGAGGTCTCGGCGTAGCTGGTGATCCGGCCCAGGCACCCCACGTCGCTGAGCAGCGGCCGCGTGCGGTCGCCGCCGGGCCGGCACTGGATCATCCCGATCACCCGGTCGCCGGCCATCACGTCGTCGACCATGTTGAGGTAGCGGGGCTCGAAGATCTGCAGCGGCAGGTCGCCGCCGGGCAGCAGCAGGGCCCCGTCCAGCGGAAAGACCGGGATCATCTGGGGAAGGTCGGCGGTGTTGCGGTAGCCCGGCATCGGAAACGCGCCTCGCAGGCTCAACTGAACAGGATCGCGGAAAGCCGCCGGCGCCCGTTACGGGCGATCTCCGACGAATGGCCGGCCGCCTCGAAGACCGTGAGCAGCTGCTTGCGCGCCGCCTCGTCGTTCCAGGCGCGGTCCCGCTCGATGATCGCCAGCAACTGATCGGCGGCCTGGTCGAGGCGGTGTTTGCCGGCCAGCGCCTTGGCCAGTTCGAAGCGCGCCTCGTGATCCTCGGGGTTGGCGGCGAGGCGTTTTTCGAAGTCGGCGGTCTCGGTCGGCGCGTCGGCGGCCAGCGCCAGGGCGGCGCGGACGCTGTCGAGGTCCGGATCCTTGGCGTCGGCGGGCGCCATGGCTGCGATCTCCTGGGCGCGCTCGGCGTCGCCTGCCGACATATAGACACGGGCGAGGCCGCCTATGGCCTTCACATTGGCGGGATCGGCCTGCAGCACCTGGGCGTAGGCCTGGGCCGCGCCGCCCATGTCGCCGAGCTCGAAGCTTTCCCTGGCCAGCGCCAGCAGGTCGTCGATCGGCGAGGCGCCGCCGCCGCCCAGCTTGGCGACCTTGGCGACGAAGTCCTTCACCTGGCTCTCGGGGAGCGCGCCCAGGAAATTGTCCACCGGCCGGCCGTCGACGAAGGCGAAGACCGCGGGGATCGACTGCACCCGAAGCTGGCCGGCGTAGGCCGGGTTCTTGTCGATATCGACCTTGACCAGCTTCACCTTGCCCTTGGCGGCGGTGACGGCCTTTTCCAGGGCCGGGCCGAGCTGGCGGCAGGGGCCGCACCACTCCGCCCAGAAGTCGACGATCACCGGCGTGGTCTTCGACGCCTCGACGACGTCGTCCATGAAGCTGGCGTCCGTCGCGTCCTTGATGATGTCGCCGGCTGGCTTGCCGGTAGTCTCGCCGATCAGGCTCATGCCCGCTTCCCTCGTTCGAACCGATAGAACGTCCTAGCCGCCAAGATGGTCCCGTCGGCGCAAGGCTTCAACGTGGCAGCGGGTCCGGAATCACCGCCATCGCGGCAAAATCGACGATCAGCGGCGCCACCGCCACCGCCGCCATGAATTTCCGAAAGCCCTGTGCCGAAACGCCGGTGGTCGCGGTGTTGGTCAGGGGATGGAAATTCACCTGCCCGGCCTCCGCCAGGGCGCGATCCAGCACGAAGCGCACCCGATGGCCGGTATCGTTGACCAGGCCGAACGCCGTGACCGATCCCGGGGTCACGCCCAGGGTCTCCTCCATCAGCGCCGCATTGCCGAACGACAGGCGCGCCGAGCTGATCACCGTGTGCAGCCGCTTCAGGTCGATCTGGGTGTCGTCCCTGGCCGAGATCAGCCACAGCTGGTCCCTGGCGTCCTTCAGGAACAGGTTCTTGGTGTGGGCGCCGGGAATGGCCGCCTTGACCTCGCAGCCCTCGCCGACCCGGAACACCGCGGGATGGTCGTGAGTGGCGTGTTCGATCCCCTCGCGGTCGAACAGGGCCTCAAGGTCGGCGCGGGTCAGCATCGCAGCCCTCATAGCGGAACTGGACGCCAGCGCGAGCCGCTGCTTTAGGGTCCCAGCAAGATCGTTCCGGTCAGGAGAGCCCAGCCCGTGCCCGCGCCCATGGAACTTGAGTGCTACCCCACCACCGAGCGGCCGCCGGAGATCGTGCCCGGCCGCACCCAGCGCGACTGGATGGACGCCTTCGCCAGCCGCCACGCCTACCGCTGCCTGCCGCTGAACATGGCCAATTCGTCGGGCTGGGAGATCCTCTGCCCCATGGCCTTCACCGCCGAATGGAACGGCGGGCCGATGCAGGGCGACATCAAGCTCACGTCCGACCGGCCGAACCCCGACTTCCACCGCCTGGCCTCCAGCCACTTCGCCTATGGGGTGCTGACCTTCCACCCGGGCTATCTGTTCCGCACGCCGCCCGGCTGGTCGATGATGGCCATGGGGGCGCCCAACCACGTCAAGGACGGCATCCAGCCGCTGGCCGGCGTGGTCGAGACCGACTGGCTGCCCTTCCCCTTCACGATGAATTGGCTCTTCACCCGGCCGGGCAAGGTGCGCTTCGAGAAGGGCGAGCCTTTCTGTTTCATCACCCTGATCCAGGACAAGCCCCTGCACGAGATCCAGCCGGTGATCCGGCGGATGGATTCCAACGCGGAGCTGCGCAACCAGTACGACGTCTGGGAGAAGCACCGTAGCGAGTTCAACCAGCGGATTTTCCGCGGCGACCCGGAGGCCACCAAGGAGGCCTGGCAGCGCTACTACTTCAAGGGCGAGTACCCGGAGGAGGTCGCGCCGGCCCGCGAGGACCACGTCAACAAGCGCCGCCTGAAGACCCCGCGCTTCGGAAGCTGAAAACCGCCCGCCGCGCGCTTGCAAACCGGGGGGGCGTCTGCCATAAGCCGCCTCTCGAATTTCGGGGGCCCTCTAGCGCCTTCGAGGAGCGCGGGCGTAGCTCAGTGGTAGAGCACAACCTTGCCAAGGTTGGGGTCGAGAGTTCGAATCTCTTCGCCCGCTCCAAATTTCCGCAAATCTAAATCGCAAAAGCGCTTCCGGACCTTCCGGGAGCGCCTTTCGGCGTCAAAAACGGCCTCAGAGTGTGCCGTTTTGGGAAAATACGCCTGAGGCGCGAAAGGACTCACGCGGTCGCATAACAAGTTCCTATGGTAAAGGTTAACGGGGGTCGCGCGGGGGACGCGTGGCCTGTTTGTGGGAGACTTTAAATGAGAATGCGCTTGTTCGCGACGGCGGCCGCCGCCGTCGCCCTGACGTTTGCCGCCGGTACGGCCGGCGCCAACGTGCTCGGCCATGTCGTCACGGCCACCTTCGAGGAATATGCCTTCGCGGTGAACCCGGGCGAAACCCTGATCACCTCGTTCGAAGGCGGTCCTGGCCTCGGAGCCACCGACTTCTACGCCGCCGGCTTTTCGCTGGCCGGCACGGGTCAGCTCTACAATGCCTGGGACGGCGGCGGCGCGCGGCCGGCCTACGGTCCCGGTATCGCCGACCATGACCCGACCCAGTACCTGTCGATCCTGGGCGGCCAGTTCGTCGTTCTGACCACGCCCAATATCCGCGAGATCAGCTTCTACGTGGGCTCCATCGACGGTTACAACCACCTGCACTTCAACTACCTGGTGGGCAGCCCCGACGATGCGGATGGCGGCTGGGTGGGCGACCACACCATCGCCGACGTCGGCGGCAACCAGTACAACGGCAGCACCAACGGTCGCCTCACCCTGACCTTCGACCAGGACGTGACCAGCATCCGGCTGTCGTCGGACACCAACAGCTTCGAAATCAGCAACATCGGCGCGGTGGTTCCCGAACCGGCGACCTGGTCGATGATGATCATGGGCTTCGGCGCGGTCGGCGCGCTCATTCGCCGCCGCCGGCAGGCGACTGCCTTCGCCTGAGGCTGATCGACCAACCAAGACAAAGGCCCCGACGCGCGAGCGCCGGGGCCTTTTTCATGTCCGCATCGTCGCGTCGTCCTACTTCGGCGGCGCCGGGTACTGGATGCGCGGTTTCAGGCTCTCGATCACCGCATGGGCGTCGAAGGCGCGGGGATCGCCGGGGGGCTTGGCGGCCTTGTGCATGACGATCTCGGCGGAGGCCTCGAACTTGTCGATGGTGCGCACGTCGACGCGGTCGCCCCAGAAGGGGTCGCCGAAGAACGGGTCCCAGCTGCGCCAGCCGTAGCCGCGGCCGAAGTAGCGCCACGACGGGCGCCAATAGCCGAAGGAGGGCCCGTACCAGGGCCGGTAGAACGGGTCCGGCTCGACATAGGTGCGGCTGCTCTTGTCGGTGTGCCGGTCCTCGATGGAGAACCAGTCATAGCCCTCCTGCAGGGTCAGCTCGGCGGCGCGGAAGAGCAGGTAGCCCTCGACGGTCTCGCGCGAGGTGAGACTGTTGCCGGCGAAGTTGACCCGATAGCGGTCGGGCTCGATCCGCACCTCGGAATAGCCGCCCGAGGTGGCCTGGCCGCGGACATTGGGTTGATAGGGCGTTGGGGTGGCGCAGGACGCCAAGCCGGCCGCCAGCACCAGGGCGGCGGCTATGCCTGCTGATCTCTTGGACATCTTCGGTCTCGAAACTTGCAAATACGTCCCTTGAGGGACCTCTAGGCCGCATAACACTCCGCGACAATTGTGGTTTCGGTAGGTCGCGCTTGTTTCGGGACCGCCACGGCCGGTTAGATTAGAAGCCGACCGTCACCGCGACATAGATCAGCCGCCCCAGGGCGCCGAACAGCAGCACGCTGGTGGCCAGCGCCTGGATCAGGAAGCCGGCCGCGCGCTTGCCCGGATCGGCCATGTAGCCGAACGAATAGATCAGCCGCCCGACGATCCAGACGACGCCGATCGCGGCGGCGACCCTGTCGTTCCAGTAGATGGCGAACAGCCACATGGAGGCCAGGAAGATCGGCAGCCACTCCAGCGTGTTGTAGTGCACGCGCATGGCGCGCTCGAGCAGCGGGTGGCCGGTCATGGCCGGGGCGGCGATGCCGCTCTTGCGGCGGGCGCCGGCGACCTGCAGGCCCATCCAGAAGTAGAGCAGCAGTGCAAGCAAGGTGACGATCGCCACCAGGATGTGCGGTTGCATGTGATTTCCCCCGTGATGGCGAACGCGAGCTTCGCCTTGGCGATGAGCTTGCCACGCGTCGGGGGTTTTCGGGAACCACCGATGGCCCCCAGCGTATTTAGCCTCTCAGTGACCGCCGGGAGACGGCCCCATGGACGTGGAGTCCACCGCCATCAGCGAGATCGACTATGACGACGAGCGCGCCAAGCTGCTGGTCCGCTTCATGAGCGGCGAACGCTACGTCTATGTGGGCGTGCCCGCCGAGGTTTGCCGCTCGTTCGTCGAGGCCGACTCGAAGGGTCGCTTCTTCCAGTTGCAGATCCGTGACCGCTACCCGTTCAACAAGCTCGACGGCTGATCATCCCTACTTCATCAGCTTGTCGCGCTTGGCGGCGACGCGCAGGCGCAGGGCGTTGAGCTTGATGAAGCCCGCAGCGTCGCGGTGGTCGTAGGCGACCTTGCCCTCCTCGAAGGTGACCAGTTCCTGGTCGTAGAGCGAATAGGGGCTGGTGCGGCCGATGATGGTGACGTTGCCCTTGTAGAGTTTCACCCGCACCTGGCCGGTGACGTATCGCTGGGAGAGGTCGATGGCCGCCTGCAGCATCTCGCGCTCGGGGGCGAACCAGAAGCCGTTGTAGATGAGTGACGCGTACTTCGGCATCAGCTCGTCCTTCAGGTGCATGGCGCCCCTGTCCAACGTGATCGACTCGATGCCGCGGTGGGCGGCCAGCAGGATCGTGCCGCCGGGGGTCTCGTAGACGCCGCGCGACTTCATGCCGACATAGCGGTTCTCCACCAGGTCCAGGCGGCCGACGCCATTGTCGTGGCCGAGCTCGTTGAGCTTGGTCAGGATCGTGGCCGGCGACATCTTCACGCCGTCGATGGCGACCGGGTCGCCCTTTTCGAAGTCCAGGGTGAAGACGTGGGGTTTGTCCGGCGCGTCCTCGGGCGAGAGGGTGCGCATGTGCACGAACTCGGGGGCCTCGACGGCCGGGTCTTCGAGGACCTTACCTTCGGAGGACGAGTGCAGCAGGTTGGCGTCGACGCTGAAGGGCGCCTCGCCGCGCTTGTCCTTGGTGATCGGGATCTGGTGCTTCTCGGCGAAGTCCAGCAGGGCCTCGCGGCTCTTGAAGTCCCACTCGCGCCACGGCGCCACCACCTGGATGTCGGGCTCCAGCGCATAGTAGGCGATCTCGAACCTGACCTGGTCGTTGCCCTTGCCGGTGGCGCCGTGAGCCACGGCGTCGGCGCCGATCTTCCGGGCGATCTCGATCTGCTTCTTGGCGATCAGCGGCCGGGCGATGGAGGTCCCCAGCAGGTACTGGCCCTCGTAGACGGTGTTGGCGCGGAACATCGGGAAGACGTAGTCGCGGACGAACTCCTCGCGCACGTCCTCGACGAAGGCGTTCTCGGGCTTCACGCCGAGCGTGATCGCCTTCTGGCGCGCGGGCTCGACCTCTTCGCCCTGGCCCAGGTCGGCGGTGAAGGTCGCGACCTCGGCGCCGAGCTCGGTCTGCAGCCATTTGACGATGGTGGATGAGTCGAGGCCGCCGGAATAGGCGAGCACGACCTTCTTGACGGGTTTATCGGCCATGGCGCGGCGTCGTCCTGAAGAGGGGGAGAGCGAAAGGGTCGCGCGCCTTTAAGGGCACGCAGGCGACAGGTTCAAGAACCTTTACGGCCCGGTGGCTTGATGACGCCGCTGAGCAGGCTGAGGTGCACCAGCGGCAGGAGCGAGGCGGCGAGCGAGCGCAGGCCGAACAGGATCAGCGTCCCGTCGGTGTCGAGATCGGCGGTGCGGGCCGTGTAGGCCAGCCACAGGCTGATGGCGAAGGCTCCCCCGGGCAGGGCCCAGAGGGCGAGCGCGCGCGGCAGTTTCGCGCCCATCACCCGCAGGCGGCGCTCGCCGGCCGTGCGGTTGGAGGCCTGGACGGAGGCGGAGAACATGATGGTCAGCGCCGCCACCCAGGCCGCATCGCCAAGATAGGTCCACAGCATGAGCTAGACGGTGACCTGGGTTCCGAGCTCCACCACCCGCCCTGGCGGGATCTTGTAGAAGTCGGTGGGGTTTGCCGCGTTCTTCATCAGGAAGATGAACAACTTGTCTTGCCAAAGGGGCATGCCGGACTGGGCCGAGGGCACCACGGAGCGGCGGCCGAGGAAGAAGCTGGTGGCCATGATGTCGAACTTCAGCCCGAGCTTGCGGCAGAGCCCCAGCGCCTTGGGCAGGTTCGGGCTCTCCATGAACCCGTAGGAGATGATCACCTTCTTGAAGTCGTCGTTGATCGGCTCGATGCGCACCCGGTCGTCCTCGCGGACGCGCGGCGTCTCGGCGGTCTCGATGGTCAGGACGATGTTCTTCTCGTGCAGCACCTTGTTGTGCTTGAGGTTGTGCATCAGGGCGACCGGGGCCATCGACGGGTCCGAGGTCAGGAAGATCGCGGTGCCGGGCGCGCGGTGCGGCGCGCGGGCCTTGAGGATTTCGGAAAGCTCCAGCAGGGGCACGCTGTCGCGCCGGGTCTTGGCGGTGAGGATCTGCGCGCCGCGGGTCCAGGTCCACATGATCACCACCAGCACCGCGCCCAGCACCAGTGGCAGCCAGGCGCCCTGCGGGATCTTCAGCAGGTTCGAGGAGATGAAGGTGATGTCCAGCAGGCCGAAGCCGCCGGCGGCCAGGGCGGCCAGCCAGATCGGCTTCTTCCACATGAACCGCACGATCACGAAGAACAGCAGGGTGTCGACGAACATCGCCCCGGTCACCGCGATGCCGTAGGCGGCCGCCAGGTTGGTCGAGCTGCGGAAGGTGAACAGCAGCACCAGCACGCCGATCAGCAGGAAGGTGTTCACCTGCGGCACGAAGATCTGCCCGGCCTGGGTCTCGGAGGTCCGGCGGATGTCGATCCGCGGGAAGAGGCCCAGCTGCACGGCCTGCTGGGTCATCGAAAAGGCGCCGGTGATCACCGCCTGGCTGGCGATGATGGTCGCGACCGTGGCCAGCAGCAGCACGGGCCAATAGATGACCTCGGGGATCATCCGGAAGAACGGGTCGACGTGGGTTTCGGGATGGTGCAGCACCATCGCCCCCTGGCCCAGGTAGTTGAGCAGCAGGGCCGGCAGCACGAAGAGGGCCCAGGCCGCGCGGATCGGCTTCTTCCCGAAGTGGCCCATGTCGGCATAGAGCGCCTCGGCCCCGGTGACCGCCAGGAAGACGCTGCCCAGGATGACGAAGCCCAGGAAACCGTTGTCCCACAGGAAGATAAGCCCCCAGTGCGGCGACAGCGCCTTGAAGATCGTCGGATCCTCGGCGATGTGGAAGACCCCGAGGCCGGCCAGGACCAGGAACCAGACCGCGCAGATCGGGCCGAAGAAGCGCGCGACGCTGGCGGTGCCCTTGGCCTGCACCAGGAACAGCCCGACCAGGATGCCCGCTGCGATGGGCACCACGAATTTGGCGGCGCCGTGCGGCACGCCGGGCGCGTCGCGGATGCCCTCGACCGCCGAGAGCACCGACACCGCCGGCGTGATGATGCCGTCGCCGTAGAAAAGCGCTGCGCCCACGACGCCGAGCGCGAACACCCAGCCCGAGCGCTGGGGCACGAACCGCTGCGCCAGGGCCATGAGCGCCAGGGTGCCGCCTTCGCCCTTGTTGTCCGCCCGCATCAGGAAGACGACGTATTTGATGGTGACGATGAGGATCAGCGCCCAGGTGATCAGCGACACCACGCCCAGCACCGCGAGCTCCGGCGCGACCGTCGCGCGGGTGTGACGCAGCGCCTCGCGCATCGCGTAGAGCGGGCTGGTGCCGATATCGCCGAACACCACGCCCATCGAGCCCAACGCCAGGGCCCAAGTGCTCTCGGAATGCGGGGAATGATGCTTATCCTCGGGCGTCCCGGGAACGCCCACGGCCGGATCAGCCATCCAATATCTCCGGGAACGACGTCGGTGTCCCCATTGGCGGCCCGATGCCGTCACGCGGCCGGCGCGATACACCCATTCCGGACCCCGTTCAATGGCGCCTCGCCCGCGAGGCGAACCGGCGACGGAACGCCGCGGCCACGCTTTTCCTTGAATGCGGGAGCCTACACCCTAGTTTCGCGGCACGAACGGGAGATTGGGATGGATCGCAGACTGGCGCTCGTGACCGGGGCCTCGGCCGGGATCGGAGCGGCATTTGCCCGGATTCTCGCCAGCCACGGCTATGACGTGGCGCTGACGGCGCGGCGCGCCGATCGGCTGGAGAAGCTCGCCGAGGAGATCTCGCTGCGCTACGGCGTCGAGGCCCTGACGGTAGCCGCCGACCTCGCCGAACCGGAGGCGCCGGGCCAGATCCTCGACCACCTCACCGCCCACGGCCGCACGGTCGACGCCCTGATCAACAACGCCGGCTACGGTCTGGGCGGCAGCTACGCCGACACCCGCTGGGAGGAACACAAGGCCTTCATCCAGGTGATGATGACCGCGCCGGCCGAGCTGGCGCACCGGGTGCTGCCCGGGATGATCCACCGCAAGTTCGGCCGTATCATCAACGTCGCCTCGCTGGCGGGCCTGATCCCGGGCTCGGCCGGCCACACGCTCTACGGCCCGGCCAAGGCGTTCCTGGTGCGGTTCTCGCAGGGGCTTCACCGCGAGGCCGCCGCCCATGGGGTGCACGTCACCGCACTTTGCCCGGGCTTCACCTATTCGGAATTCCACGACGCCAACGGCACCCGGGCCCAGATCACCTCGGCCACGCCGCCCTGGCTGTGGATGGGTGCCGACGAGGTGGCCGCCGCCGGCTACGAGGCCGTCGAGGCCAACCGCACCATCTGCGTCCCCGGCGCGCCCAGCAAGGCGATCGCCGCGGTGAGCAAGCTGATCCCAGACGACTGGGCGCTGGCGCTGATGGCCAGCCAGGGCCCGCGGTTTCGCAAGATATAAGTTGCTCCCCTGAGGGAGCATCTGCCTTAGTGCGCGTAGGGCGCGGCGGCGGACTTCAGGATCATGCCGTGGGTGGCGTCGGCCATGCCGGCGAGCACGAACTGCACCGCCATGGCGCAGAGGATCAGGCCCAGCACGCGCACGATGATGGAAAGCCCGATCTTGCCGAACAGCTTGCCGATCAGCGGGGTCGACAGGAACGACACCGCCGTCGCCAGCGACACCGCGATGATCACGCCCACCCCGATGGCCGCGCCCTGCAGCCCGAACTCCTTGGCCTGGCTCGCATAGATCACCACCGTGGAGATCGCGCCGGGCCCGATCAGCAGCGGCATGGCGAAGGGCACGATCATTCGCTCGATATTGCGACGCACATAGGTGCGGCCGTCGCCGGCGTCCGCCGCGGCGTCGGCGAAGCCGGCGGTGAAGTCGTCGTTGACCATCTTCAGGCCGAGGATGAACAGGATGATCCCGCCCGCGATGCGGAAGGCCGGCATGGAGATGCCGAAGAAGGTCAGCAGCGAGAGGCCCGAGAAGTAGAAGAAGATCAGGAAGCCCGCGGCGAACAGCGAGATGTAGAGCGCCAGTTGCGCGCGCTCGCGGCTGGACGCGCCGGCCGTCGAGGCGGCGAAGACCGGCACGTTCCCGATCGGGTCGAGCAGGGCGAACAGCGCCACGAAGAAGTTGACCGCGAAGTCCCAGTGGATCATTCAGCGGTCTTAGCCCAATTCGCTGCGTGCGCCGAACCCCCGGCTTGCGCTCTCTTGCCCGGAGCCCCGCCATGGCCGCCGCCGCACTCGCGCAACCGCCCGTCAAAGCCGATCCGCGGCTGATCGTGGCGCTGGACGTGCCCACGGGCGACGAGGCCCGCGCCCTGGTGGCGAACCTCGGCGACGCGGTCAGCTTCTACAAGGTGGGGCTGGAGCTCTTCGCCTCCGAGGGCATGACGGTGGCGCGCGAGCTGAAGGCCCAGGGCAAGCAGGTGTTCCTCGACTGGAAGCTGCACGACATCGGCACGACCGTGCAGCGCGCCGCCGCGGCCCTGGCCGGCTCCGGCTGCGATTTCCTGACGGTGCACGGCGAGCCGCAGGTGATGGCCTCGGCGGTCCGCGGGCGCGGCCCGTCCAGCCTGAAGATCCTCGCGGTCACCGTCCTGACCAGCCTCGCCGACGAGGACCTGGCCGAGATGGGCTATGCGGAAAGCGCCCGCGCCCTCGTCGAGCGCCGCATCCACCAGGCCATCGCCGCCGGCTGCGACGGCGTGGTCGCCAGCCCGCAGGAGGCGGCGCTGGCCCGCAGCCTTGGCGGCCGCGACTTTCTGGTGGTGACGCCGGGCGTGCGCCCCGACTGGTCGGCCAGGAACGACCAGGCCCGCGCCGCCACCCCGCTGGAGACCCTGCGCTCCGGCTCCTCGCACCTGGTGGTCGGCCGCCCGATCACGGCCGCCAACGACCCGCAGGCCGCGGCCCTGCGGGTGGCGGCCGAGATGAGCCAGGCGGGGTAGCGCCTTTCCTTTCCCGCGGAACGCGGGAGAGGAAGCGCTCAAAAGTCCGTCGCGAGGCCTTTGCGTTCCCAGTCGCCGAAGCGCGTGGGCTCGAGGCCCTTCGGCCCGCCTTGCTCGGGCGGGGGCTCGGCGACTTCGGCGGCGAGGCGGCGGGCCTCGGCTTCCTCGAGCGCGCGGCGGGCGGCCGGCGTCAGCGGCTTGTTGGGCGCGGCGTTGGGGGGTCGGTCGTCCATGGCCCGCGATTTAGCGCTTTCGCGTCTCAAGCGCCAAACATTGCAACCGCAGTCGAACGCTGATTTCGTGCGTGTACTGGCAACCTTCGGGGGGAGGGGAACATGGCCCGGCTACCACTGGCGTTCTTCAGCGCCGCGGCGATCTGCGCTTTTTTCGGCATGGTCTGGGGCTCGTTCATGGGCGCCACACACGACCACACCCTGACGCCGGCCCACGCGCACCTGAACCTGCTCGGCTGGGCGACGCTGGCGCTGATGGGGACCTTCTATGCCCTGACCGGCCAGGGCGGCCGGCGCGGCTGGGTCAACTGGTTCCTCTCCGTCGGCGGCGTGGTGGTGATGACGCCGTCGCTGGCCATGCTGCTGAACGGCGACGCGGGCGCGGAACCCGGCGTGATCGTGGGTTCGGTGCTGGCGATCCTGGGCATGCTGAGCTTCCTGGTCTCGATCCTGGCCGTCTGGCGGGCGGGGCCCAAGGCCTAAACCGCTTGCGTCGGCGGCCCTGAGCAGGCACGCCGCGCCGCGTGACCGATCTCCCGACCCCCGACCAGCCCAATGACGCTGTAGGCCTGCCCGCCCGCGCCGCCGCCCTCGACCTGCTCGTCGCCGCCCTCTCCGGCCGCACCGGTCTGGACGAAGGCCTCAGCCATCCCGCCCTGCAGGCGCTTTCCGGCCGCGACCGGGCGTTCGCGCGCGCCCTGGTCATGGCGACGCTGCGCCGGCTCGGGCCGATCGACTCGGCCCTGCAGGCCCGCGTGAAGAAGGCGCCGCCGGACAAGGTCGTGCAGGTTCTGCGCCTCGGCGTCGCCCAGGCCTTCGTGCTGAAGACCCCGGCCCACGCCGCCGTCACCACCTCGGTCGACCTGGTGGCGCAGGACAAGGGCCTGGCCATGTTCAAGGGTCTGGTGAACGCCGTGCTGCGCGGCCTGCTGCGCGAGCCGCCGGACCTGGACGACCCCGAGCTGATGGCGCCCTCCTGGCTCCACGCCCGCTGGCGCGCGGTCTATTCGATCGAGGGCGCACGGGCCATCGCCGGCATGATCGCCGAGGAGCCCGCCACCGACCTCAGCTTCAAGGACCCCACGCAGGCCGCCGCGCGCGCCGCCGAGCTGGAGGGTGAGGTGCTGCCCGGCGGCAGTTTGCGCACCTTCAAGCGCGGCGACATCGCGACCTGGCCCGGTTTCGCCGAGGGCGGCTGGTGGGTGCAGGACGCTGCGGCCGCTATTCCCGCGCGCCTGCTGAACGTCAAGGCCGGCGAGACCGCGCTCGACATGTGCGCCGCGCCGGGCGGCAAGACCCTGCAGCTGGCCGCCGCCGGCGCGACGGTCACCGCCATCGACCGCTCGCCCCAACGGCTCAAGCGGGTGGCCGAGAACCTGGCGCGCACCGGCCTTTCCGCCGAGGTGGTCGCCGCCGACGCCGCCAACTGGAAGGACGGGCGGGCCTTCGACGCCATCCTGCTGGACGCGCCCTGTTCGGCCACCGGCACCTTCCGCCGCCACCCCGACGTGCTCTGGGCCGCCAAGCCCAGCGACATCGCGGGTCTCGCCGCGGTGCAGTCGAAGCTGCTGGACGCCGCCGTGCGTCGCCTGAAGCCCGGCGGACGCCTGGTCTATTGCGTCTGCTCGCTGGAGACCGAAGAGGGCGAGGGCCAGGTCGCGGCCTTCCTGTCGCGCACGCCCGGCGTCATCCTGGACGGCATCGCCGAGGGCGAGGGCGGCTCGCCCGCCGCCAGCCTCGACGACGACGGGACGCTGCGCATCCTGCCGCAGCATGCGCCCGGCGGGATGGACGGATTCTACGTTGCGCGGTTCCGCAAGGCTTAGCCTTCACCGAACGGGACGATTCAGCTAAGCCGGGAGCCATGTCCGCCACGCCCCTCATCGCGCCTTCGATCCTGGCGGCCGACTTCGCGCGGCTGGGGGAAGAGGCCCGCGCCGTCGAGGCGGCCGGCGCCGACTGGCTGCACGTCGACGTGATGGACGGCCACTTCGTCCCCAACATCACCATCGGCCCGGACGTGGTGAAGGCGCTTCGGCCGCACGTGAAGATCCCGATCGACTGCCACCTGATGATCACGCCGGCCGATCCGTTCCTGGAGGCGTTCCGCAGCGCCGGGGCCGACAGTATCAGCGTCCACCCGGAAGCCGGGCCGCACCTGAACCGGACCCTGCGCCGGATCCGCGAGCTGGGCGCCAAGGCCGGCGTGGTGTTCAACCCCTCCACCGACCCCTCGGTGATCCAGTGGATGATGGACGACGTCGACCTGGTGCTGGTGATGTCGGTGAACCCGGGCTTCGGCGGCCAGAGCTTCCTCACCTCCCAGCTGGCCAAGATCGCGCGGTTGCGTGAGATGATCGATGCCAGCGGCCGCGATATCGTGCTGGAGGTGGACGGCGGGGTGACGCCGCAGACGGCGCCCGCGTGCCTTGCGGCCGGGGCCACGGCGCTGGTGGCCGGCAGCGCGGTTTTCCGCGGCGGCGAGAGCGCCTACGCCGCGAACATCCGCGCCCTGCGCGGCGCCTGAGGGCGGGCGCCGCAATGCCGGCGTCGAACCGCGCGCCTGCCCGATATCTGCTGATGGCCCTGGGCGTCGCGGCCGGCGGGCAGCTGGGTGCGGAGTGGCGCGGCTCGCCGCTGCACCGGGCGCTGCTGGGCGGACCACGGCCGGATGGGCTTGGCGCCCATCCCCGCGACCCGCGACCTGCCGATCCGGAGAACGGCCGCCGGATCCTGGCCGGCGCCCTGGTGTTCGCGGGCGAGACGCTCGCCCCCGGCCCGCGCGGCGACCCCTGGGACCGCGCCAGCCCCAGCCGCCGCTTCGCCGTCGCCCTGCACCGCTTCGGCTGGCTGCGCGACCTGGTGGCCCTGGGCGAGCCCGGCGCGGCGGAGGGCCTGCGGCTGACGCTGGAGTGGCGCCGGCTTTTCGGCCGCTGGAACGCCTTTTCCTGGAGCCCGCAGATGCTGGAGCACCGGGTGTTCAACCTGGCCTGCGCGGCGCGGGCCATCTGCGCGGGGGCTTCGCACGCCGAGACGGCCCAGATCGCCGCCGACCTCGCCCGTCAGGCGCGGTTCCTGCTGAGCGTCGACGACGGGCCGGCGCGGGCCTCGGAGCGCGCCGTCGCCGCGGCGGTGGCGGCCGCGGCGCTCGGCGGCCGCGCCGGGGAGGCGCTGTTGGCGAAGGCGCTGCGGCGGCTGGTTCAGGCGCTGCCCGACAGCCTGAGCCACGACGGCGGGCACACGTCGCGCAGCCCGCAGGCGGCGCTGGAGCTGTTCTTCGACCTCGCGACCCTCGACGATGCGCTCGCCCAGCTGGGCGTGGCCGCGCCCGAGGAGATGATGCGGGCGATCGACCGCCTGGCCTCGGCGGTGCGGTTCTTCACCCTGGCCGACGGCCGGCTGGCGGCCTTCCAGGGCAGCGAGGAGCTGACCGCTCCCTACGTCGCCGCCGCCCGCGGCCGGGCCGTGGAGCGTG
>Ga0307517_10006082_pt1 | contig 17983 bp, 36 predicted proteins | sample 23_EM_MG_FD_194515 | JGI IMG/M metagenome (GOLD analysis project Ga0307517, IMG submission 194515) | Populus trichocarpa ectomycorrhiza microbial communities from riparian zone in the Pacific Northwest, United States - 23_EM | ecosystem: Host-associated > Plants > Roots > Unclassified | place... | reverse complement strand
TATGAATAGTACATAGTTTTCCATTTACATAATAATAGCTCAAAACTTAAGACTTTGATCCGTTTGGAACACGATGCCAAAATCTCTCTTTCCCCCAGCCTCGAAAGACTATGTGCTCTCATTCCAGTTCTCAGCTTGGTACCCTAAATTCGCAAAGCATACCATCAAAAGTACGATCCTGCGTCCACTTCCTTCTGATTTCAAGGAATATCTAGAAGCGGAAGGGGTCTTCATCCCTGAAGGAGCAGATAATGCGTTGGTTTGGTACACCTCGCCGGAAGTGCCATGATTTGACTAGGAAATCTTTCAGACCCGTAGAGAGTACGCTCTCGGATGATGAGAGGGAAGACATGTCGGATGAATCCAAAGACGATGGTCCATTTTCGCCGAAGTACCATTTCCCTGATCTTGACAAGCACATTCGTGGTTGCATTGAGGAATACGGTGCGGTATTTCCCAAGCTCAACTTTTCCTCTCCCAAGGTGAGTGACAATCTGTTGTCTAAAGCTAGTGTGAACGACAAATAATCATAGGATGCCTCGTGGCTACTCCCGTCTTCTGAGCCTCTCAAGTGCACATCTCCCGCAGACGTGTACATGCTACTAAAATGCTCTGATTTCATCAATCATGATCTCCTTGTCGACAACGTTTTTGAAGGATGTGACACAAGCGAAGGCACATCGCAGAAAACGGAATATGAGCTTGAGCTCGTACTCAGAAAGTGGTATCCTGTCGATCGGGGGAGGGAAATAAGATGTTTTGTGAGAGATAACATACTTCTCGGTGAGGAATATGTTCAGTTGCGAAGACTTGCTTATCTATATATATAGGCATTTCACAACGCGATTCAAATTACTACGAGTTCTGGAATGATCCAGAGACCAGGTCCAAGGTTATCGCTGCAGTAGGAGAGTACTGGGAACAGCACATCAAGAGTATCTGGACGACTCGGCAAGATTGTGCGATATTCACTTCATTTTTCCCAGACGCTTGTTTATTCATGGTCAGATACATTCGACTTCCTTTTGACACGAGATCTTTCAAGAGGACATATCCTGGATTTCAATCCGTACATGATGAAGACGGATCCCTTACTCTTTATGTACGAGGAGTTGAGTGACCTTTGTGATGAAATCGCAGGACAAAATCACAGTCCCATTCTGCGTACCATAGGGTCCCCTTCCCACCCGGCAGCCAGGAAGAATGCCCCAGCTCATCAACATAATATGATCCCTTTCGATGCCATCCGTATCAGTCATGGTCGGGACATCGACGAATTCGCAGACCTTTGGAAAGAGTCATTGAAGGACGACAAGTCATGCAAGTGATTGAGTGCAGATACAACATATCTATCAGTCTATGTATCCATGCTCCCCTGATGAATCTAATTTCTAGAGCCGCAATAACAAAAAAGAACGCGAGTAGAAAGGCATGATATCGATGGTATCTACGGCTTATTGTCAACATCTACTCCCGAATCACTCGCAGAGGATACTGGAAGTTGCGGACGCATTTGGGCAAGACCACACGCGTTCTTGAAGAAAATGACATCTCCTTCATCCTCGACAAACTTGCACTCTCTGAACACCCGATATAATTCAGCCCAGCCACCCGGCCTCCCTTCAATAGGAATACCATAAGTTGCGAGCTTCTTTTTCAGAGCGCGGCTAGCCTCCCAACTAAATAAAAAATTCATGAGAATTATCAATCAAGAAAGCGGAAACGATCAAGACTAACGCATGATAATGAGGGATTTTACTGGAAACATGGTGCAGAACATGAGTTTCCGAGATTCCGTTGGTTGCGTGGGCCCCAATCCAACCCATTACGCTTCCAAGATCTCCAAGAAGATTACGGTCCAGGGTAGCGAGGGCACCCCGGGTGAAGGTGAATTCTTGTGCACGATAGTGAGGGAGAAGAGGATCGGTGTGTTGCAAAAAGGTAATCAACACGAGCCAGTGATTTACCCAAAGATAAGGCACCAGATAAGTTCTGAATACCGTAAGGAAACCCCACTTATAGATGCTAAGGGAGACACCGGCAAGCCAAAGAAGTACTCCGAGAGTAGAGATCATGACTTGGCTATAGTGATGGGGGGCAAACATGGGCGAAGAGGGATTGAAGTCTACAGAACCAACATAAAAACATGAGCCTTCCTGAGGTACAAGAACTGACGATTAGTGCCCTTGGGATATCTAGATTGGCCTGAAGTGTTCCACAGAATATAGGACGGCCATCCCCCGACCTGCAAGTAATATCATTAGGTGCATTCACAAGTGACAGAAAATAGAATGACTGACCAAATAACCCGCAGAGCCCAACACCGCTCCAATTGGAGAATCTCCCAAAGCTTCCCACATTTCCCATTTTACTTTCTCCGTCACCCGCGATCCGAGTCTGTCCTCTCCCGCAGGATCAAGAGGCTTGAGGCCAGCCTCAGACCGGGTTGGTGGGACGAAAACCTGGTCCTGTGTCATGTGACCGGTTGAAGCATGGTGTTTAGCATGCGTGATTTTCCACGAGTGATAAGGAACGCCCAAACTGCCATAAATGAAAATGAATCCCCAAAGTTTTGGAATGACTAATAATGACACCTACGCCGAGTGCACGACCCAGCCAACACCGTTGTTGATTCCTTTTGACTCTGAGAACGATTGGTGCCCGCATTCATGACCGATGACCCAGAGTCCTGTACCGAACAAACCAGCCCAGAAGCCGTATAGAGACCAAAGGGCGATTTTTAAAAAGGTATAAAGGAAGGGATTTGGGGTATCAATGAGAAGGTCGGCGTAAATCGTCGCCTTGTAGAAGCACCAAATGACAAAGGCATCCCAGACCCTAAAAAAAGTGAGCGAATGTACCCTTGGTTCTAAAGAAGGAAATTACAGGTATGACGATGACCGCACTGCAGAACGTTTGAAACAATGAGCTCTGACAATGATTGAGTAAGGGGAAATGCCAGGTGGCAGGACAGCGACATACGGAATAGCACCAAGCAAATCCTTGACGGGAATGTCGGGAACGGGATATACACCCTGCTCGACGGTGGTTACTCCTTCACTTCGTCCCATGGTGAAACAAGGATGGGGTCGAGTGCAGAAAAAGCAACCCCCATTATATGGTAATTTACCGGACTTTGCCGGATGGATCTCAGGCTCTTTTTTTGTTCGATCTGCATGAAAAAATCTCGATTCTCGGGCAACAAAAACTTAGAAATAGGATTTCGATACCAAGTACATTGTAGGCTTGTACATCTGGGCTCTAATATGATAGGATGTGGCACAATAAAATAACCAAAATGCAGGGAAATATAGTGGCGACTGATCCGCCCAGTCTTCATCCGAGTACAATGAGCTTTTCTGATAGGTTTGCCAAGAATGCAAATCCGTCCTGTTTAGAGATAATTTCAGTCAGTGATCTGCACAGCTCATTCCATCAGCGCAATTCATTACCTTCGTGATTGTCCTCCCAGTGCTTTTGTTTGTCACTTTTGCGAAATCTGCAACCATGGCTGCCAAAGCCTTGTTGGACTGAGCATAAAAAACTTCTCTCCGCAGCCGAGCCACTACTCCAAGTTTAACATGAGAAGGCTCTTTTTCTGGTACCTGCTCATTGAATGATGGTTGTCTCGAAGCCCTGGTCGTCCAACTATCAGTTTAGATTTTGTTCTCAGCATACACGACGCAAACCTTTTGGGATGGATGAAAACCGAAGGATCATCCAATTGCTTGAACAGGAGATCCAAAAATCCGAATGCTTCCTTCGTCAACGTTCGAGAACTGTTCATCTTCATCACATCCACAAACTCCTTAACAAGCGCCGCAAGAGTTGCATTATCAATAGCATTTGATGCCCGCTTCGTTAACATGGTCAAGCGTGTAGCTTTTGGGAGGTGTGACGTATGGTTATCAGCTTCAGAATCACTGCTAATAACAATGCCATTTTCATGCTTGAGAGAGTTGACCTTGGTATCGTCTCCGGAGCTGCGACGGGTGCCTTCTTTCGGTTTCTTCAGAGTATCTAGAAATGATTGTGGTGCCAGCTCGAGGCGTTTCAAATCTTCAAGGATCTCCGACAGATCATCCATTACTAGAGTTCTTATAGGAGTGCTGAAGGTCTTGAGGAGCGGAATCTAGTTTGTATATTGAGCACTCTCGCCCAACCGAAAGCATAAACCAAACCCACGGCCGGCTCTGGTGGTGGCCATATAAACTTCTCCACGTTCTTGTATCCCAGATGTATTGATAGGTCCCGAAAACGCTCTACCCATAAGCTATAGTTGGGGCATTCTTTGAAATTTAATCTTCTCGTGTAGGTTAGGAATTCTTCGAATTCTGATGGCAACCCCCGACAGAGAGATTCTGGTGTGGCCTTCCGTTTTTCACCCTTCAACGAGTTGTGGGCCTCGGACGTTTTTGGAATGCCATTTCGCGTCCAGGTTAACCCTCTTGGTGTGAGTACATGAATTAACATGAGGGCGAGCGCTTCAAGGTCGTCTCGTCGGGAGGGAACTACCAATTCATTTAGAAAGGAAGAGTGATTACAGTTAACGTTACTTGCCTTTTCCACGACAATGCACATTCACAGAGCTGAGAACGTGGTGAGTCTTGGCGGTTGGTGGTTAATTTGAATCCGTACCTAAACCAGTAGTTCCCCACAAAATCACGTTTCAGTTTACTATCCGGAATATGGCGCCTTGTATATTTATCGATGTACCGTTTCGAAAACCCAAAGTCGATCATATAGATGACCTTGTCGTTGGGGGGAAGTCCTAGTGCGCAGTTGCCTAATTGAATATCTCTATGCAGAACTTCAGACTGATGCATGAATTGCAGGCGACGGATCTGATAATATTGTTGAATAGGACAGTACACAAAGATCTTTCACGTACTACTTGAATCGCGATAGCACACGCGCTCCGCATATCCATCATGTCCTGCCCACTCCGCCGAAACAAACTATCAAGACTCGGACCCAGCAGCTCAATAGCAAGATAGTCCCAGACGTCCTGAACACCTGCAGCGTAAAGTTTTGGCATTCCGATATCGCCTTGTAGCAGAGGGTAGATCTTTCGCTCAAACTGATTTGTAGGGCAGTCATGATGGATGTACTGGACTTTGAGCGCGACTTCTTGGCTAGTGTGAATGTGTGTTGCCCGAAAGATTGAACCTGCATATCGCGAGATTCGTCAGAATAAAACGCCATTGAATGATAACTTGGCGAGGTACCTGAGTATCCCGATCCTAGCTTTTCGTTCAGCCACCAGTTGGCAATCACATTGGGGATTGGCGGTATTGGCAGAGGGTGGTCTACGGAACCAGTTGAATGTCCATCTCTTGAATCGTCTACTGACTCCTCTGTTGTCATGGATTCTTCGATTGGTGGCATAGACGCCTGAAAGCTAAAGAACTCTTGCAAGGATGACCCTGAAGAGGGGTTCACTCCTGATTGTGATGATAACAAGTTCGTTGACGATCAAAGTACGGATTGAGGTTGTCGGTGGCAGAAATGCAATTTCCGTTGTAGCTCCGATAACATGACACTCTTTGGTATGTCATTAAATAAGAGACCTGGTAGTGGCATTATAGGGATAATCGTAAGGAGAAAGACCTTCAGCACACTTTCCAGGTCCTCTTCGCAGACTGTGATGGTTTACCAACTTGGAAATCTATGATGGATGTGGTGAATTCTCAAGAGAGGGTTTTCATTTTCATTAACCTGGGCCCAACATCCTCTCCTGTCAAGGTGAATTTATCACTCAAGTCGTTATTACTATTAGTCGTTGTGCTGAATTGCGACAAGCGTAAGTCACGTGTAGTAGTTGGAGGGGCGGGGCCGGCTTGAACCAGCTTGAACCACTTTGGATTGGAGCTTTGGAGTTTGGAGCGTCATGGGTGCGGACTGGTTTCAGACAGGCTTCTCCCTCAACTATCAGACAGTAAAATCATGGACGCTCTCAACGCTGAGATTGGTCGTCTTCGCCTTGAAGTTCACAACTTGAAAGGTGAAAGTGGCGCGCAAAACATATCCATCGGTAACTATCTCCTTGTTAGACTTGAACAGCTCGGCGTTAAGGTACTTGATATGAACTAATTTTCAAGAAATATCTGAACAATCATATTTCAGTCTATGTTTGGTGTTCCGGGCGATTTCAACTTGGAATTTCTGGTTTGTGCGAACGCTCTGGCTTCTTTCTTGGATTGACAAGGACATACAGGATCTGGTTGAGGATCACCCCAGCATTGACTGGGTTGGTAACTGGTAACTGGGAAATCTCTTTGTTCTTGGTACTGTCGCTTAGTATCTATCCAGCAATGAACTAAATGCTGCCTATGCAGCAGATGGCTACGCACGAGTTAAGGAAAATTCTATTGGTGCGATTACCACTACGTTAGCTCATTTATTTTGAACGGCGTTCTTGCGCTAACTTGCTTCAAGTTTTGGCGTTGGAGAGTTATCCGCCATCAATGGTATCGCAGGAGGTCGGCAGTCCTAAAATCTCTTTCTCCATTAACTTGATTTTCGTTCCCAGCCTTCTCCGAAATGGTTCCGGTCCTTCATATCGTTGGATACCCAAGTACTGTCCAACAGAAAATGCGACCGCTCTTGCATCACACTCTTGGTGATGGCAGGTACTTTCCGCACAATTGTTTCTGTTATCAAGCTTATTTTGCCATATTTTAGATACGACGCGTACCAGCGAGCTGCAGCACAATTTGTCATTTATGAGGCAAACCTTTCAAACAAAGAGACTGCTGCTGCTGAAATAGATATGGCAATTACTCAATGCATAACCAAAGTAAGCAGAAATACCTCGCTTTATTATAACCATGTAACCTGTTCAGGCACGACCTGTGTATATCGCTCTCCCTATGGATCTTGTTAAAGAAGAAATATCATCGGATAGGCTTAGTGTGCCGTTATCAAGCACTCGACCTCCCAATGATCCTGATACAGAGCTATTCGTCCTCGATTTAATTCAGGATCGTGTTATCGCGGCTGGAGGTGATGTAGTTGTTCTCGTCGATGCATGTGTCATCCGTCACCATTGTCGCAACGAAGTTCTCGATCTGCTCAAAAGGACAGGCTTTCCAGTATATGGAACTCCTATGGGTAAAACTGCCATAGAGGAAGACCACGACCGCTATGGAGGGGTCTGCTCATTCCTTTTTCGTCATATGTAATCATTCAAACAACTTCAGATTTATATTGGCGCCTTGTCCAACCCGAGTATCAGGGAGAATGTGGAGAATGCTAAGATCATATTATCCATTGGTCTCCTTTCCTCTGATTTTAACACCGGAAACTTCTCCTATGCCATTCCGACGATTCGCCATATCGAAGTCTGTATATTTTCCTCGTGTAACACTGTGTATGGGCTGATCATGGTAAAAGCTCCACTCAGATTACTGCAAAGTTCAGCATGCCAGATTCGATAATATCGCAATGAAGCACCTTCTTCCCAAGCTCACAGATAGGCTCCAACAATTCCATGCAATTGCAAGCAAAATTCGCGTTCCAGCCTTGGTAAATGAAATCCCCAAGGAGGATTCCCAAGTTATCACCCATGCTTGGTTTTGGCCACGGCTCGGCCAGTTCTTCAAGCCAAAAGATGTTATTGTTACTGAGACGGGTATGTTATACTTGTTAACTGAACCGGTCTCTGAAGACTGCTGATCAGGGACCTCAAACTTCGGTATCATTGACGTTACCTTGCCTGGTGGGACCATGCTCCTCAGTCAGATACTTTGGGGTAGTATTGGTTGGTCCGTGGGTGAGTTGCAATTTGTCACCACATGAACATGTCCCCACCGCGGTTCAGGAAGCGCACTTGGCGCCGCTCTTGCTGCTCGTGATAAAGGAGGTAATAGAGTCGTCCTCTTCGTCGGGGAGGGAAGTCTGTGCGTTGAACCACCAATCCCACCTGTGGTCTGTCAATCTTACGTCAACTAGTCAAGTATCCGTCCAAGAGTTGTCTCCCATGATTAGGAAAGGGTTGACACCTATTGTTTTTGTTATTAACAACAGTGGCTACACCATCGAACGCTGCATTCATGGAGAGAATCGGTTTGTGCTCGCTTCTTGGGGTTTATATGCTTTCTTACCACTTCACAGCCATTATAACGACGTCGCTAACTGGAATTGGACCGCTTTATTGGATGCAATGCACGATGGGGGAAACCACAACACGGTGAGCTATACCGTTAGAACCAAGGGCGAATTGGAAAGGCTTCTTGTCGACTCGGCGTTTGCAAAAGCAGAGAACATGCAGCTTGTGGAGGTGGTCATGGAAAAGTTTGATGCTCCAAGAGCATTGATCGGCCATGCAAAGAAGTAAGAATTAATCGTTTACGCCGCCCCAAATGGTTCCCTTTTCTTAAACTGTTCTGATCTGTTCGAAACCTTGTAATAAGTTGTATAAGATTAGTTTTCCTGACATTTTTTTTTTCCAAATAAAAGTGCGGCACCACATAACTTGACCACAATTATACCAGACGATGCAGAAAAACTGACCGGCTGTCGTCTTGATTGACCGCATGGCACACAGTGACTATTGAATTGAATAAGTCTTTGTTGGGAAGATGTCACGTGGCAAACCAACGACCACCGGCCCGGTATCAAACGAGCCAATGGACACCCGCGGTGTGACAGAGCATGGCTTTCCGTGCTGGCAGACTACGTCTGCCAGTTCTAGCGAGACACGGGAAATTGAGCCTGAGCTGTGCTCGGCCTGTAAATTGGCATGGCGAAATTGCTTTGGCAACGGCCAAGATTTCAAGAGATGCTGGAGATATCCGAAAACTAACTCAGAATCCTGTGCTCCGACCACTTGCTTTAACCCATAATCGACCCTTTTCTGTACTTTTTTCTTCAAACGGAAAAACAATGGCTTTAGCTCCGCCTCAAGCTCCTTTGACATGGAACCATAGCGCAGAGGACATCACCACGTTGACTAAGGATGCGATGGAGAAGTATCGCCAGATCTTGGACAAAGTCGGAAGTCTTGATCCAAAGGATTGCACGTTCGAATCGGTCGGTTTCTATACGATTTACTTTCCTCATTATGCGAGCTGACAATCATCATAGGTGTTTGTGAGTGATCGATTATTTGCTGCTACCTCGGTCACCTAACTAACTCTGAGCTTTAGGCCGAACTTGAGACAGCCAGCACGGAGTTCAGTGTTGTCTCCGGACCCTTGACGTTTTATAAAAACGTTTCTCCTGAAAAGGAGCTTCGTGATGCATCAAATGAAGCCGATTCCCTTCTCCAAGATTTTGGGGTGGATGTGTCGATGCGTCTGGACGTCTTCAATTCAATGGTCGCGGCAGAGAAGAACACCAAGGCATCTGGACAGTGGGAAAAGTTGTCTCCCGAAGAACGACGCCTGGTTGAGAAAATGGTTAATATCGCCGTTTGTTTAACATCATATTAAAGCGATCCTTACATTTTAATTGCTAGATCCTCGAAGGCAAACGAAATGGCCTCGCTCTTCCCGAGGAAAAACGAACAGAGTTAATAACCCTTAGGAAGGAATTGGAGCAAGTTTGTCTAGAATTCCGTGTGAGTCGAATACCCATTCTCCATTCAGTACAAATGTAATTACTTTTGAACATCCAGAGAAACTATAATGAAGAGAAAGTGAGCGATAGATGGTGAATTTTCTGGCCAGCATTAAAGGTTGTTGTAGGGCGTGATTACTTTCACGGAAGAGGAACTCAAAGGTGTTCCTCCTGATGTTGTATCTGGTTACACAAAGCGCACGAGTCAAGACGGAAAAGAAGTCTATGATGTGACCTACAAGTATCCTGACATCTTCCCAGTGGTATGTTTATGACTAGCATTCCGTAATAGTTTCCTTAACCTGTCTCAGTTCAAATTCGCGGAAAATTTAGAAACTCGCAAAAGGGCTTATGAAGGCTATGAGTCCAAACTCGCAGTCAATGTCCCTCTTCTTGATAGGGCTCTGGAATTACGTCGAAAGATTGCCGATTTGCTGGGATACAAGACATGGTAAGGGTATATAATTCGATCTCTCATCTCCTCTTATCTTCTCTCTAGGGCTGATTACGTTACCGAAGTTCAGATGATCAAAACTGGTAAAGGTGTTCAGGAGGTAAGCTCGACAAAGAGACCCTGAACCCATCATCTATGTAACATTAAACACCCTTTAGTTCCTGGATGATCTCGAGCAAAAGCTACGACCAGTTGGTCTCAAAGAAAGGGACCTTCTACTCGCAATGAAAAAGAAGGAACACGAAGAAAAGGGGATTCCATTTGATGGTGAATTTTACGTATGGGACTACAGGTACTATGATCGCAAATACGTGGAGGAGACTCTCTCCCTTGACAACAATCTGGTCAAAGAATATTTTCCTGTCTCTGTCGTCGTTCCGACCATTCTGTCCATATACCAAAATCTTTTGGGAGTGAGATTTGAGACTCTAAAAGAGGCATCTACTTGGCATCCTGGTTGGTAAACTTATCTTTCCGCCACAAATTTGTGACTTACATGACCGTAGACGTTCAAGCATTTGCCGTGTGGGATAAAGATGCTAAGGATGAATGCGGTTTTCTGGGTTATTGCTACCTTGATCTCTTCCCGCGCAGTTTGTGTCTTTGTCTCCTCTATCCCTTCGCTTCTCATATTGTGAATTAGCTGCCAAATATTCCCATGCCGCTGTGTGGCCTATGCTTCCTGGTTACGAGAAGAGTGGTGGTTCGCGTAGCTACCCACTAGCAGCTATGGTTGCTAATCTGGCGAAGCCGACACCCGAAAAACCTGCTTTGATGCCTCATGATGATGTTGTAACGTTCTTCCATGAGATGGGACATGTCTTCCATGGCCTGCTTAGCAGAACAAAGTTTGCTTACTTCCATGGAACCAGGTGCGTTTCTAGTGCGTTACTTGATAATACTTGGAATCTTACTCTTCCGTAGTGTCACGACCGACTTCGTCGAAGCGCCCTCACAAATGCTGGAGAATTGGTGTTGGGAACCCAAAGTTCTTGCATTAATGTCTAGTCACTATAAAACTCAACAGCCGCTTTCCGCCGATTTGATTGACAAAATTGTCGAGAGGTTAGTGATCAACTTTTTGCTTCTCACCAAACCAAATGAACTTGTTTTCTAGCCGCTACGTAAATGTTGGCCTTTCCTACCTGCGACAGCTGTTCTTTGGCAAATTTGATCTCAAGGTCCATACCGACAAAGGTTGGTTACCATTTGCACTTTGAGTAGCATCCCTGGAATTGCTCTTCGTTCTACAGAAAGTGAAGATTATACCAAGCTTTGGAACACTCTCAGAGAAAGGATTTCCTTGGTAAAAGCTGTTAAGCAATGCCCCTCTCAGGGTTCCTTCACCCACATAGTCGGTGGCTATGATGCAGGATATTATGGGTATACAAACTTGGTTTCTTTACCAAATGTCTGACTGACGAACCTCACCTTCAGCTACATGTACTCGCTCGTTTTTGCAGCCGACATGTATGCGACAGTCTTCAAGAAAGATCCTCTTGACCCAGAGCTCGGGAAGAGATACCGGGATAAGATTCTCCGTGTCGGTGGAAGCCGCGAAGAGATGGATTCTTTGAAGGTGAATTCATTGGTTTGAATCAAGGTTTTCGTTATTAAAGGGCTCATGTCATAGGAATTCCTTGGAAGAGAACCTAATAACAACGCATTTTTAGATGAAATTTTTGGATCCCCTGGCTCCAGAAGTTCTCTTTAGACGCATCACAGGTGTATGTTAATGAAGAAATTATTTGTGTGCCCTCCCAAATAAAGAAAACTCCAATATGTTTTATTCGGCTTCACCAAAATCGGAAGACCTTTAATGCAAAAGATTCCTTTGATTTCAAGGCTGCTAGATGATTTCATGCTGCACGCACTACTTGAGTCTTCTCTATTTTCCGTGCCACTGGACGCTACGCGGTACAAATATTTGAGACGTTTCGCCTTCATGTCAGCAAATCAGCCTTCAGATACGCCAGGCGTTTTATCCAACTCCATCCAGGACTCTTCTTCTGGGCTCGATGCGATGTGCCGACAAGCCACATTCTCAGCTGATCCAGGTATGAAGACTTTCGTATATATCCAAAATTTCCTCTTATTTGTCCTGGAAAAGTGTCTCTGACTGGGATTCAGATGACGCCCCTAATCCGTTGACTGAAAAGGGACGACGTCAAGCTGAATCGCTTGGAAAGGATTGGACAGACACGCATATCGTTCTTCCCCACACCAACGTGCCAAAGTCACAATGAAGGTCATCCTGAGATTGCCATCCACCGTAGCTCACCGACTGATGCGACAGGGTTACTTAAAGGCGGGCGGGGAGGAGTTGAGAGGAAAGCCATCGTACAGCTCCTTACTTATGAGTCAGTCTCACCATCCTGGGAAAGCATGAACATGGTGGCCGTACGCGCAGAATCAATTATTCTCAAGGACTATGCCGTCAACCTATCTGAAGCTCGAGAAGAAAACGACAGACAAACCTGCTGTCCTGATGGAATTCTCCACGTTGTTATCGTCATGGGGCTATACGAGAATTCTGTAAGGATGCTCCTTACCGTTCTTATACAACATATATAGCCCTGGGTAGCAGAATTCTGTTATCAGGCCTTTTGGTGGATTGGTTCAGCCGCTTCAGCGTGGGGCTTTGGACTTCCTTGCAAATTCTTGGGGGAGAGCTCATTTGGAGACCGACTGCGAATGGAGGAACGCTGCCTGGTAAGCTATTTCGGTGGTGAATGGTGTTGATAATAGTGCTTCACTATCGCGACACATCTTGTGGTCAGACACGTTGGAGGTTGTTGATATGAAATATTGTAATTAGGGTATCGTCAAAAATGTACTCTGATAATGTGCGGTAACTTTGATAAAATACATCTTTAATTCACGACTGGGTAATCTAGCAAGGTTCTAAAACCACCATTAATTACTTATAAAGAACTAAAGAATTGCAAGGTTGGCAGAAAAAATTCGCAGACACCTTGCTTGATAACCAGATACCCAAAAAAAGAATTGCCTTCAGAGAAACTAACCTGACACCTTGATACCGGCTGGCTCATCATCGTTTTCGTCTTCTACCTCATCCTCCGGATCTTCACTGATACCAGCGAATCCTCTTGTTTCCCGACTTCCTGGACCACCATCGCGGCGGTGATCTTCTTTCTCCATCTCATCGCGCATGGTTTTTACATCCTGATCGACCCTGGCTGCAACACGATCGATAACAGCTTCCGCAAGCTTGACATGTACGCGTTGGGTGGAGAGATGGGCGCTCTTCTTAGGAGGGCGCTTGAGCCTACGACGGGCGACCATGACGGGTACGGAGCATTTCTGAATAAGGTAGTGAGAAGTAGAACCGAGCAGGATTCTAGTTGGGACGATAACGTCAGAGAAGAAAAATAAATCCATGGTTGGTACTGCTCACCCCCTCAGACGGCCCAAACCCCGTGAGCCAACAATAAGCATGCTGGGATCGACGTAGTCAACGATGTCTGTCATGGTAAGCCATCATATGAATTCATGTGGATAAAAACTTACCCAACAACATATGCCTAGAGTTTTTGGCATGCCAAGCTTGACATAGAATAGTGACATTTAGCCGAGTGCGTTGAAGGAGTCCTGTCACCTGGCGAGCAAGAATGTACGCCAAGCCTTGCCGCTGCCAACAAGAATCAGCGCAAGTCCACAAAAATGAATGGTGCTAACCTCCTGCTGACTTCTTAGTTTCTGGGTTTTGTCAATGGTGTTTGGAACGGCAGGATCAGCTACGAAGGATTGAATGTTAAGCGATATCGGTAAGTTACCATGGAGAGGACATACTCTTCGATTCGTTTTCAACAACAGTGACCAGCCACATTTCATCACCGTCTCGTAGTACTGTTCCAATACCCCACTCTACGGCATAGCGACTTTCCTCACTGAGATCGCTTGCAACGACATAGCGCCGCTTCTTCCTTTCACCGAGTTTACCCACTGGGTCGCCTTGAGTAATGGTGATGGAGCACCTATCTCTCTGAAAGACGGGTTGAGAAGTATGAAAGTGAAGGGGTTCAAGTGTTCTGCGTCTGCGGGTGCTGCGTTTCCCTTTGGTGCTGGGAGTCGAATTGAGAGTGCTTGGGAAGTAAGGTTCGGGGGCTACAACGATGTTGACACCTTCGCCGACTGGATCTGGGTCTTCGATTTCGTGGGCCAAGCCGGTTTCAACAGGAGGGGGGATGACAGCATTTCTCTCCGTGTTGCGCTCAGTGATGGGGTCTAGGAAGAAGTCGTCTGATGAAGAGTCGTCATACATATCGCCGTCAATAGTGTTGACGTCGTCGCCCGAATCATCATCAGAGAAGGCTGTGCTTCGGGGATGTAGGGTTGACGCCGCATCCGATAATTCCGCATCAGACTGGCTGAGGGGGATGGGTTGAGGATGGGTGGGCGAAGGATCGCGTTGACGACCGAATCGCGTGAAGGAAAAGGGCGAACCTGATCGTGGACGCGAGGCGCTCCGAGAAGTGGCATCGAGAGACGGGGATTTGGTCCGCTTTATCCTGAAGAGGGAGCGACCTCTATCTTTATCATCGGGACTACTATCTAGCGTGCTCGTACGCGAGATTGAGAGCGACGAGAGACCCAAGATGTTTGGAAACGTTTTTCCAAAGGGGCTCCTGGTCGCATCTATGGGTTTTGTGTGTTCGGGGGAGTCGAGGGACTGTTGGGCGGAATCCTGGCGTTTGGAAGAAGTCAGTAAGAGACTATATCGTCTACGGTGTTTGGGAGGGCTAGCTGGGGCCGATTCTACGGGTGAGAGCGCAACGCCCGGACGACCCGGTACTGCAGTCGTCGGTGAAAATATGTCCCAGGCCCTCCAACTGTTTCCGTTTCCGAGACCACTACTGCTACTGGGTCTTTTGAAAACGTTTGAAGGGGGTGCAGCGCTGTTGGTGCCCGCACTCCCTGGCCGTGGAATGAGAGCAGACCAGCGGCGCTTGTTCTCAGAGGGAGGGGGAGGGTGCATGTCGTGGATGGAAGAAGCTCACCTCTGCACAACCTTGGTTTAAAAGGCCATCAGGCGACAAGGTTCTTGGCACTCGACAAGAATTTACGTCCATCGCTCAGATTTTAGAATATCCGGTATGTTGGCAGGAACAGAGAAGCACGCCATGCGCACATTGCCATGTTTGGAATGTCTCCTCTGATTGTCCACAATTGTTGAGACTGTCTGTGCTTGACTACACTCTTGGCCTTGTCACCCATCAAGGGCTCCTATCTAACCGAATGGACATATACGGGTCCAGGGCAGTTATTCGGCTTTGTACGAATCCAATTAAAGCGGTACCAATACAGAGGAATGAGCAGTGTGGGTAGATTAATTATAACTAACTTTTCATCCTTGAATCGCCGTCTTTTCTGTGACCCCCTCAACGTCTTCGGTCTCAATGGAAGCCTGAAGAGAATCCGAATCCCAGACAGACTCGTCAATTTGAGACTCCTTCTGACTCTCATCAGCAACGTCCTTCCACAACTCTGCCCACTCCTTGTCTTCCTCATACTGCCCCCGTCCAAGTACTATCTTGGGTCTCCCTGCCTCCTCTTCTTCCATTTGTTGCGACTGTAATCTACCCTGCCTCGATAGTTCCCTATATTTCTCCACCACAGCAGTGGCCAACGTGAATGATTCGGGTCGGAATGCCTTTGCGGTCTCCGCCTTATCGAGGCTACTAGAGAAATTGAGGCTCTCCCAAAATCTCCGGCCTTCATCCATCGTAGAAACATTAGACGGGAGAACAAGAACACGCTTCTTTCTTGCTTCCAGACCAGCGTAGTCCCGTCGGATCTCTTCCTCAGTTGCAGCAGGACGTCCAATTTGGTATGATATCGTCCCTGTGATTTCGTATGAGCAATAGTGCAACGATGGTGAAATGTGGAAATTACAGTGATCAGGTTGTTTCATTGCGGTGACTGCCCTCGTGGGCAGACCTCCTGATTGGTGATCCAAAGTCATCACCAACTTCTTGATCGGTGCTTCTTCCCTTGGACCCTCCCACTCTGCGGGCTGAATATACACCTCGAGAACTTTCCCAGGCATTCGAGTCTCGAATGAACATAAAACGGACTGAAAACTATTTAGAGATGGGCGACAATACAGACAATGTGGCTGACCTGTCCGGGGAAACATAGACTTGCTTGGTCTATCATTTCCTCAAGCAGCGCGACACAGTGATGGAAGACTTTGTCTCCCAGTCCAGGAGTAGGCCCGAAAAGCCGTTCATCCATTTCGTCAAGGGATATGTATTGGAACCCAAAGATCCTTTCAGTATTATGGTAGGTAACCATGACGCCATCCATATTGCCTATCCGCGCCTGAAAACTGAGAGAAAGACCAAATATGAGAGTTAGACGACACAGGCAGGGCACATCACTTACCTGTATTTCAAAAATCCAGAACGAATGAGGTCGTAATATTCCCTCTCGAAGCTCTCAAACATGCCTGTCTGATTGGTGATCAGATAACCCGCGTTTTCCTCAAAGTTCAGGATATCCATTCGGACTGTTATGCAGGCACGCGTCTTGATATCAAAGACGCCCGTCCCAGGCAACCGTTTGTCGTGGCAATCCAGCTGTGAGCGCATGACAAATTTTTGTGACTGGGGAACATGAGACTGCTGTCCATTTGAGAAGTGTAGATACTGACCTTTGCATAGCGGTACGCTTGCTTCAGTATTTTTTCATCGGGTTGCACAGAGGAATCGATTCGCATGAATTTCTTGAAGTCATCCGGTTGTCGAGTCAAGAAGTTCTCCAGTAGTGTCCCCTTGAAGAGAATCAAGACACAATGGAGTCAACGCGTTAAAAAAAATTGCTTACGAGCCACGTCAACACGTTTTTATCAGGGTCATCGTATTCCGGCGAATGTGAGTCAATAGCGTATACACCATCCTTGTAGTTCAATAGGACAGTGGCAGGCATCCGCTGACCTGACGTGAAACTCGACGGCTAGAGAATCGAGAATCCAGAGGGTTTAGTTTCCCGAGAACACAACCAATCACATACCTGATTCTTGAAATGCTGACTTAGAATAGAATAATCTATGTCCTTGTATTCGGAGAGTAAGAAGTAGATGTGACAAAGCATCCCTGATAATGAGGAAGTTGACCCAGCAAAACGTTTGCTTTCTCGTAATGCAAGAGCGCGTAATTCCTGGTAGAGAAATTCAACAAGAAACGAATGAGCAACGACGAACGAGTATACCTCATCACGCGAACTTTTAATGAACCCTGCCAAGCGATCAAAGGCGAAGTCGTTGACTTTGGGAATTTTCTGCAGCCATGGGGTGAAATTGTAAACTCTTGACCGGGGGTCTTGAAGCCAGTGAACACCGGTGCTGAAATGATCTTAAAACATGTGTAGAAAAATGGGAGTCAGCCAAACGTACTTGAAAAGAACACGATCCAAGCCATGAGCCAATGTATCAATCGGCTGTTGCTGGACGATTGGAGGTACGTCTAAAGGGCCACGTTAACCAAACGACATGTAAATAATCAAAATGCGAACCTATAAGTGTATCCTCCAAAGGGATCATAACCCCAGACCTAATAACCTCTTGTTTCAGTAAGTGGGGCGGGAAAGCACGATCATCTTGGCTTGGATGGTCATCGAATATATTCTCGCCTGATGGGAAATTTCAGAAACCAAATAATTTGAAGTGAGTGCAAAATACCTTTCCAATCGTTAACGAGGGGACCACCTTCCGAATCAACAATAGGTAGACCACTTTCAATCTGCTTGTTGAGATGCTCAATTTTTTTCAGTAATTGTTTAGCCTCCCTCCTGTCTTTAATTCTTTCCCTATTTTCTGCGTCTCTCAGCCTCCGTTTCAACTTAACTTTTTTGCTTAAGCCTGGCCGTTTGAATTTCATAAGGGACGTGTATTCGGGGCTCCGAGGTTCATTTGTTGGCGTTTGAGGATGAGGTATGCTGTCCATC
>Ga0307517_10006081_pt1 | contig 17984 bp, 9 predicted proteins | sample 23_EM_MG_FD_194515 | JGI IMG/M metagenome (GOLD analysis project Ga0307517, IMG submission 194515) | Populus trichocarpa ectomycorrhiza microbial communities from riparian zone in the Pacific Northwest, United States - 23_EM | ecosystem: Host-associated > Plants > Roots > Unclassified | place... | reverse complement strand
AAATCACTTGGAACTCAACTTTTTTTTTTTTCATTCTTTCCTCTTCAAATATAACAAATTTATAAAATAAGTTGCACAAATAAAAAAGAGTTTGCAGTTAAGTTCTACCGCATATAAATGAAAAATCTTGCTTGAATGAGACAATGTTTGTTTTTGCAGTCCAATCGTGCTTTTGAAAAATATTAAATTCTTGGAATCAGGCGCGCAAGTCTGACATGATTGATAGACGCTTGGGTATGAAAAACATGTCTGATTTGACAAAAAAATAAAAAAAAAGAATAGTCGTGTACTTTAGTTGTCATGAGAGAGAAAAGAAAGAAAAAACGTAAACAATCGATCACCGACGGCAATCCAACTATTATTTATCTACACGCGTCACACCAAATGAAAGAAGCTACAGCTGCGCATCCAGTAAGACAGTGGATTACCAGATTTGATCACTAGAAAGCGTCACATGCGCCTCCTTAATGGTGCGTGCGCCGTTCATTCGCCGGGAAAGAAAAAAAAAGCCAAAGAAACATCTCATGAAAAAATGAAAAATTAAAAGTGAGATCACTATTATAATATACAGTAAAAAATCTCTTAATCTATAATCTATAATGATTCCTCACAGTATTTAGCTTTTATTATAATATTGTACATCAAAGAATTCATTGATAAAAATTTCATTCAGTAGAATAGAAAAGTGTCACAGACTTTGACCGACTTTCAAGATAGAATCAAAGCAAGAAAAAAATTGCTTTCAAATCATCATGTTACATCTTATAATATTATAACATGTATTCAATGAAAATAAGTTCAAGATATATTTCAGAATGCCCTCTCTCCTCTGATCCTTTTATGGATTAATATTTTGTGCCCCTTTGATTTATATTCCAGCTTAGTATCTGAGAATATGCCAGCAAATCAAATTTACTCAAACATTGAAATTTGAATGAATGAATTATGGCGAAAAGGAAATTGAAGATTTAGCCAAGCAATCCTAGTATATATATGGAATTACCAAAAAACAATTAATTAATTAATTTACTTCCAAAATGTATATATATTCTCCAAACCTTTTATAAACAACAAAACAATTATACAAATAGTACAATAGGGGGAAAACAACTAAGATTTATTTGTAAATTTGTACACTTTCTGCACCCTAAATCCTGAATTGAACTTGATATGATGTTACTAGGAAAGAAGAAAAAAAAAAGGAATTGAACTCGGGTGCGCTGTCAACCAGCCTACCCCAGCTCTCCTAATCTGACCATTTTTTCATCAGTGGATTACTCTCCAGCATCAATCTATTAACTAATGACAAACGTGACACATTAACCAATTACTCAACTTTATGGTAAAACAAATATTTTCCATTATTTTTTTCTCTGCACCATGTAAACTTATATTACCTCTAATATTTATAAATATCATAAGTCACCACATAAAAAAGAAAGCTGTAATTCAAGCTCATACACAACATTACTCTACCTGCTCCACACACATTTCACTCGTCATGCATTTATTAACTTAAGCATCACACGGTTCTATGTATCAACAATGACTTGTTTTGCAGGCAAGCTTGTAACCTATGATAGAAGTGACAATCTAACCCATCTGATGACTTATCATTCACAACAATATTCAGCCCGTAAATTTCTCTGCTTCAATCCTCCGTTGCTTAATTTTGCTTCACCAAGACACCAACCGCCATGCCCTCATACAGAACACTAGCCCTGGTATTCTCAAATTTGAAGAGACCAAACTTTGTGTTCTTGTTATTAAACTCAGCAGCTAGTGTCATGTTGGATGGAAGGACTTTACTGTTACCATTACTTGGATTTTCGACGGCGACCAAGCATAATATAACATCAGGAGTTCTTGGCATCACAATTAGTGCAAAACTAAGTTGATTGCACTCAGGATGACAATTAAAGCAAGAAAATATGCAAAACATTTGCCACTTGTTTTTTACCGTAACGCTTTGGGTTGTTCCGTGGCATACTCTTCGTCGCTTTTCCGATGAGATTTAGCTGGTGCTAAAAGGAACAATTTGGTTGCCTTGGGACATTTTTCCTGAGCTTGTAGAGGGTGACGTAGTAGGGTTAATTTTTTCTTCGGGTTTTTAGGAAACTGGATCTCTTGTTTTAGGCTTATAATCTTATGCGTATGTGCTGAATCACCTTTTTATACAGTAGCAGCATGGAAAAGAGGAGCCGTCCGCTGTGTTGAATTTTTAGCAACCTTGGAGGAGCAGTCCTAGGACGTGGAGGCGCCATTATGTAAATGTAGGAAAAACTTGCTTACAAAAATTTTACCTTTTCTTTTTATCAGCAGTTTAAGCTTAAATCTGTACTCAATTTAAACAAGCCACCCATACCTAAATTTTTACAAAACTTTCTCGCATTTTTTGTATATGTATTGAAATTTGATGATAATAATGCAGGAGAAAAACCCTTTATGTCAAGCAGTCGAGTCAAAGGATTGTGGCTTAAAATTCAATTTTTTTAAAAATTATTATATATTTATTTTTAGATCGTTTGACATGATGATATTAAAAATAAATTTTAAAAAATAAAAAATATTATTTTTATATATTTATAAACAAAAAAAAACATTATGAAAAACAATACTGCTAAAACTCTAAAACACCTGTAGCCAGGGAGAATCATATATTGATCCTTTCTAAAGCCTGATAGAGCCCGGAGCTCATTATGGGCTTGAAACCCAGATTACTTGAAGAAAGGACCAAGACTTGACAATATTTTGATCGAGCGAAGTGAAAGCCCAAGATTAGAACAGCCTACAATTATATTAGAGCCTAATCCAACCCAGAATATATGAAAATCGTGGAGACTACGCAGATGGGCCCAACTGCTACCCCAGGAGGAGAAATGAGCCTGCCTGAAACAACTAGATTTGGATGGTTTGAAAGCTGATGTGTAGACAGTGCGAGACCATTTATAATAGGGGTGTAATTACGAAGAATTCTTCGAAATATATTACAAAAAAAAATTAAGATTTTTGCAAGTCATATGTTGATGCTGTTGAAAGTATTATAAAATTAAATGTATGAGGTGATTTTAATAGTTTTGCTACAAAATTAATTAAGTACTATAACACCCCGTTCTCATTTAAAATTTAAAATTTTAAAATTATCTTCTTATTTATTATGTCAACTTCAGTATTTTTTTTTGGCTTTTTATAATTTTATTATTTAATTTCAAATATATTATTTTTTCAATTTAATACTAACTTTTTTTAATTCTTAAATTGTTTTTTCTTTTTAATTTCACCTTTTCATTCATAATTTTATTTTTTATTTTTTATTTCAATTTTGATACTCATTCTTTTAATTGTTTTTTTTGTTTTTTTAATAATTTTTTTTTAATTTTGTCTTTTAATAAAAAATAAAATTTATTTTTTATTTTTATTTTAATCTCCATCCATTCTTTTTGTTAGTAGATGCAATTCCAGAAAAGTAGTGAAAAGTACATCAAAGAACTAAAAGCAATTAGTAGAATACAAGAACTGATACTAAATCCAAATGCTATCAACTCACCCATCAAGTGTTACGGTTTCAACGAACAGAAAATCTATTTCTAATAGCAAGGTTAGGACCCCATTTACTTTTACAATGGCAGTCCTAACACTCGATGAAACTATATATATATATATATATATATAAGAAAAAAGACAAAACGAAACTATGTATATCATTTTTCAATAATCTCAACCTCTCCATTGCAGCTGTAACCCACTCTTGCTCTCAGCAATGCCGTCCACTTGCCACCTCCAAACTAGCACAGGTTTATCGTTGAAACCTCAAGCAATCTCACCAGCCAGGATTATTTTTATCGCCCTGCTTGGTGTTACTAATATGTTACCACGTATTTCAGTATATCTATTTATCTTTTTTTTTTAACTCCCCCATTTTCCTTTTTCTGCCCAACACTGTACAAAAGCTTCATTGTCTTATTGCAGAACTTCTTATTTTGCATCGGGGGTGTTAGAGGAAGTTTTGCTGAGAAAAAAAAGGTGTAAACGCTATGTATGTATACCACCCCCCTGATCACTTAGAAATGCTCCTTGTGGAACTCAAACTTTGTGGAACCTTTTTGATTGAATTCATAGCAGAGCCTGCTTAATTCCTTGGCCAAGACAGGTGCCCCGCAGTAAAACACGCCTGCTCCAGAACCACAGTGATATAATTAGAACAAAATGATGGGTTTCTTTATTGAAAAGAAATATGTTGGCTGGAAGGAACACTCACCTATCCTTGCATTACAGTGCTTGGAACATAATTTAGAAAGAACCTTTTTCCAATTAGGCCTTGCAAAATGCGTTCGCACCTGAAGAAAAAGTTTGGGATTTGTTAGTTGAACTGCATGGTGTCACTTGCCTGCTGAGAATGTAACTTATATCTCTTTGAAGGTGCCAGAAATTTTGGAAAATTCCTGCTGATATAACCTAGGACCCACAAGATGAACATACGAGGAGCCTGAAACAAAAAGATTGGTCTTACCCTGGTGCCAGAGACAATGTCCACACCGTTTTTCGCATGGTTTAGGGCTTGGACCATGGTAATGAGGGTTGATCGGGCATCTCCTTCCTCATACACACTGGTCAAGTAATTATGCATCTCAATCACACCCTGGAGTAGTCCAATGACAAGTCAACAATCAAGGAAACGAAGCAAAATGGAAAAATCTTTCTAATTTACTTAAATGGACATTAATTACCCTTTGATCAAGCTCTGCAACTTCATTCATGACTCCTTTGAACCAATCAAAAGAGCCCTGCTCCCTTGTTACCCAATAGAAATAAGCATTGGTGGTCCTTACAGCCTTTTTACGTTTCGTTGAAACTTTGTTAGAGGATGAATTATCATTACTTCCAATGCTCAGGTCTGATGTCCTACTGATATCCGAGACCAAATCCTGAGAATAAGAATCAGACTTGTGACTACGCATTTAAGAGATTACCGTGGATGAAGAGACATTTTATTGTAGATTGGAAAGTTAAAGTCAGTTTTCTTGTCACTTACTGCCTGCTCCTCCATTTTGACAATGTTATTAAGCAAATCTTTTAGAATGCTGATGAAAGGTGTTGCTCCAATTCCCAAACCAACAAGCAGCAGCACATCATACTTGCGGTAATCTTGTGCTGGTGCACCATAAGGCCCATCTATTAAGAGCTTCGGCAAACTGTCATTAGAGAAGAATGTTACATAAACAATATAATCAGAAAACGGTATCCAAAGGCGAAAATAGAATGAGAAAAGGAAAGGAAATTAGTATAGACATATTCCGTACATTTTCTTTGTTGTTTCATCAGCCCTGAGAAGTCCACTCTTACCGGCCACGGGACATTCACAGGCTTCAGAGAATACCCTTCTTAGTTCTTGAGTCCAGTCACCTAGCTGCCGAATGTGAACACTAAGGTAGTCATCACCAGGCGCGGAGGTGATTGAAAATGGATGCCTGGGTGGAAAAATAAAAGCATGCTCATATTAAGTTACAATGCAAATCAGGTATCAGAACATAGAAACTAATTCACATTGGTGGTATCAATTGATCAACAACCACGGAATTTAAGAAAGCAATCACTGATTCCTGCCAAAAAAAACTCACTAGCTTTCATCAGCTAATGAAATTAATCACTCCGAAATACGAGCATTCATAAAGACAATAAGCATAACATTAGCTTAAAGCATATGATGAGCAAGTTTCTTGTTAGCAGTTTCCCTGGATGTATTTGACGACCGAAAATCTTTTGAACTACAGCTGAAAGTGTTGTAAACTACCGAAAATGACATGTATTTTCACGTGAGTTGATAAATTAATAGTGACTTACCACTCAAATGGAGAAACAGCAGGGCACTGGACAAACATATACTGTCCACTCTTGTATCGGAATTGGGGAGGCTTAGACATTTGCAATGTGAGAACATTTCCAGGATAAATTGCAACCTGAATGTAAGGAAGAAAAAAGATACTATTATAGACAAAAATCTAGTACAGTTGGTCTTCAACTTTACAGAAGTATTCCAGTACTTTATACGGCTCTTTCAAAAAGATCAAACCGAGGTCTTCAAGATTTTATACCTTGAGGAGCCTGACAGTATTGAAGCCAGAACGAAAAAACCTGAGGGCCCTTTCTCCTGCATATAGTAAAACTGGAACAGAAAGATACATCCATGTCTGCAAGCAAGAAATCACCGTCAGTTTACTCTCGCGAACACTCGCTGCTGTTAAAACTAATAAGGAAAAGATTTCTGATGCATACCGTCTTTTTGTACCATTTATGCACGAGATACAAGAATACACCATGGATGATAAGCAAGATGTAGACAATGACGAACAAGTGGTGTGAATACCAGAATGCATTGAATCCAGTAAGCCTGTCAAAGGGTTTTGGAAACTTAATGAGGCTCCTCCTGAACCATCTTGTAGCAAGTGTAAATGCAATTGCCATGCTGATCACCATAAGAATTCCAGTCACACCTTCAGCCCCTCTAACCAATTTTGCATATGAAGGTTTCTTTCCACCAAAGTCATTTCTCAGATACTGTTCGTAGGTATCATCAGATGAATTTATAAGCTTTGGAAAATCACAAGCTAGATGGTTTCCAGCATGGAGAATCACCCCGATTACAATTGCTGCTGCTATGGTCTGCATGTATGTAAGAAATATTAAATCAAAGTAATTTACCGTAAGTAAATGAATGAATGTCTTCTAAGACAATCCATTGCAATTAGATGGTGTCAATTTGTACAGCAATAAACTCATTTAAGCTTCTTTGAATTTATTTATTGTTATATATATCTTTCATCAATGGTAAAATAGCTTTGGACTAGCTAGTTATGAGCTTCTTATAAATTTGCTCTTCAGTTTTATATGACACAGGCATTTGGGTCTTAGCTAGCGTAAGGATGGCTTTTAAATGATGATTTAGATAAAAGAAAAAACACTTAATTGTTCACTGACTTAGTTTTATTGGATTTGAAATTAAAGGATGATATTTTTACCAGAAATAAATGGATAGATGAGTACTTCACCTTCGTAAAGCTCTTGTCTTTTTTTTAAAAACCACCACTAAAACATCTAAAATAGTTTTGTTTTTTGTTTTGGTCCAGCATGCGTTTTTTTTGGACTTCACCTTTTGTTTTTGTGGTCAACAATTAACATTATCTAATGGGAAAAAAGAAGAGTATGAAAGCCTAATAGTTGTCAACTATTGCTGCCTGTTGACGTATCGCATCTGATAAATATCCCTCATGATGACCACTGTTTGGGTGCTCGCAAATTATTCTCTTTTCATGGCTAAAGATCAACCAATGTGTTGACTTTCTAGCGAAAGTCTCCCGTGAGGGACCCCAAAGGACGTAAACGTGATAAAAAAGCAATATAGAGAAGAAGAGGAGGTGGTAGGTAACCTTGTGTATACCTTGTGAAAGTTGATGTTGTCGTCAAAAGGCACCAAGTGACCCAACTTTGTGGACCTAAGCCAAGTGATAGTATTTCTACACACAGGCAAGAGAATTAGAGCCATATTGAACTTCAATGTCTCTGCCGCGCCTTTAGCTGTTAGGAGGCAATAACCCATGACGTGAAAAGCATTTTTTTGCTTGTATTGCAAGAATTTCCATGTGAATAATCCAATCATTATCATAACCCATAATGCCAAAACCCAAATTCTCCTCCAATTCTCCTGTAAAAAGTATACACATCGCTTGCTCACTCTCCTTATCGGGCTTCTCTTTCTTAGCCCCTGTAGATTTTGGCTCAAGGCTTGGCTTGTGTAGCTTAGAGCTTGACTGTAGTTCAGATACGTGTCTTTTTGTAGAAGAAGTGTCTCTAGTTGCCATATCTTTATATCATTTTCAGCAACAAAAAGAAAAACAAGATTGCAACAAAATCATCAGCAATGGAATTACTAGGGGACAAGAGAAGATGGATCATGTCAACTGATGCGCAATGCAACACGCGTAATGCATAATGTATGAGTGAAGGCCAAGCATTATTCGAGGCAAACACCGTTAGTCCACTCGGGTATCCATCTATGTTTCTCAGGTCAACTGTGGCAGGAATGATTTTCAAATTATCAACTATGGAATTAAACCTTGTTTGGGGCTCGAGGTGAACCTATTTTCTATTAAATTTTGAAAAAAAAATTAAAAATAATTTTTTTAATATTTTTTTATTATTTTAATGTGTTAATATCAAAAATAAATTTAAAAGGATAAAAAATATTATTTTAATATGTTTACAAGTAAAAAATATTTTAAAAAATAATATTTACTTCATATCTTAAATATGCTCTATGAAAAATGATGTTTTATTGGGAATAAGAGTATTGGTCACCAAGACACTTTAAATTAGGGAATAATATTTTTTTAGGTATTTCTTTGAATTCAAACAAGAGGTGATAATTTGAAATGATAAAGGTTCAGGGATAGAAATTGGGCTTGCAAAAATCTACAAGGTTAATTTGCTGGATTTTGAAGATTAGAGGAATGACAAGACATTGAAAACATAAATAATCTTACTTAACCAAATTATTAGTTACGCCATCTATAAAAAAAAATAAAAAATAAACTTTTTTTCTCCTCTTCCTGTCTCATTCTTTCTTCTTGCGCGTTTCAACAACAACGCTGTGAAGCATCAAGATTTGGTAAGTTAATCTGTTAGGCTTTGTTGCCTAACAATGGACTTTGGAAGAAGAAGAAGAAGAAGTCTAACGCAAATGCTGTGCCTGTCTTTAATTTTTTATTTAATTTTATTATTTTCCTATTAAGATTGTAATTATGACCCGAAACTAGACAAGTGATCAATTTGACTATGATTAAACAAATTTATTTAGCTAATGATGGGAACTGAAATGAAAATGAAACAATATTAAAGATGAATATTATATTAAGCCCACCTAACTCCTTCTAGAATCACTGTAAAGTTTCCAGCATGCATGTTAAAAATAAAAGAAAAAAATAATATATATGAAATTAAAACTCAAGAGGACCCACCTCGATGTAGCCAAGTCTTTCAGGGTCCAACTCTTCCATGATTAAAGCTGCGTATTCCTCTGCCTGTTCTTTTAATCTCGATAACTTATTTGCAGAAGCACTTAGCATGATAATCTACCAATTTATGTAAAGAAAATACAAATTAATAAACAGATTTATCGCGCAAATTAAAGACTTTTGCTCCAAAAGCCCCTCGCCCCTGTATTAAACATTTTTCCCTTCAAGTTAAAGATGCTTGTTGACATGGGAATTGCGTCAGAGATTAAGAAAAAAATGGGTTCGTGTTTGGAGTGGTTAGTTTTAGATCCTCCAAGAATTTATGGTCACCGAATCCTCAGCGATTATTGATATAGGGCTGAATCTTATTTTATTTTACAATTAAAGAGCTAGGGCAATAGTTCTGATATAATCAAGGGGTCATTTTGGATTTAATTTCTCTAGCCCTGGAAAGGTCAGCTCTTATTTTATGTCTGCAAGGAGGACCTGACAGAGTGCTGGCTAATTCATGCACGTTAAGTTAAAACTAAACACTTTAAGAGAGAAAAATAAAATGGATTTTTGAAAGAGATAAGCTAATGATTTATTAATTAATCTGGATACCTCTTTCACTTCTTCTTCGGTGATCCTACCATCTTCGTTCTTGTCCACCCTGTAAACACATATAACAACAACAAAAAGAGTTTACTTAAAACAACTTAAATACTAAATCGGTGAACCTACTTTAATTTGATTAGGTTTGCTCATCTATTTAAAATTATGCCGACTCGTTCATAGATGCCATCTCAGAGGGGGCCAAGATAATAAGTCAATGTTGTTTAATCACATTTTCAATAATTGGGGCTCAGATGAAAAGACACTCTTGTCCTCTGATCGTCTCTGTTCGGTGGAGTATATATAAACTCAATTTCCTTGCTTTGCCTGATCTCAGTTAAGCTTTTTTCTTTTTTAAAAGAAGAAGAAGAAGAAGAAAAGTGACGGGTTAACTAGGGAATTAAAGAAGTCGTTAATTTAGTTTAGTTATAGTAGAGCCCATAATAAATGTAACGACGATGCGTACATATCAAAGAAGATCTGGAGTCGAGAATCAAAGCTTTGATCGGTAATTTGTGACCAAAACTCGTGAAGCTCATCTCGACTAATCTTGTCCACCTTCAATCTCCTCCTCCTCCCCAAAGCATCAAAAAGCTCCACAGCAAATTCCTTCGAATTTTCCATTCCTTTAAAAGCACAACAGCATTTATTTCAATAATTAATTTACAAGACATTATGACTACTTAACAACTGAATCTTCAATATTCTTGCTGCGCTTACTTTTTTTCTTCTTCTTTTTATCTATAATTGTCTAAATGTAGCAGTAATAATAATAATAATAATCTAAACTCGGTAACATGAAAGGTGGTGCGGAGACAGCTACTACTAAAACCAGTAGGAAAATAGGAGTAAGAGTAGAATCAAACCAATGCATTGTGCAAAATCGGCCCTGTAAAGATAACCATCTTTAGCAAGTTTTTCGAAATTGCTTTGAACTTCACTCCATGCATCAACCCCATTTGTTTTTGCACTGTTATTACTTATAAATCTCAATCCACGCAAAGCTTTATGCGCACCAGACCGACTCCGGTCCAGCTGCGCTCGCTGCTTTCTCAAAGCACGAGCAGCTAAAGCTGACTCAAAACCGCCGCCGCTATTTCCCGAAGCTGATAACACTCGAGCAGCCTGTCCATGAGTCCAAGAAAACCTCCTTAACTCTGCTTTCAACTCTTGCGAAAACTGCTTAGCTTTGGCTACAGCTTCAGCTTTTAACTCTTGAGAAAATTGCAAAATCTTATTTGACGAACTCCGCCTGATCGTCGGCGATCTTGAGACCGGCGTTACAGCTCCGGCAGACACCGAACCACCGGGAGTAAAAGAAACATCATCGATGTTGATAACCGTAGATGTTGCTGGCTCAACTCTGCGAAGGACGATAGTGTTGTCATCTTGTAAATCAAGTGTTACCTCAACAAACTCCTCGCCGGACTCAGTTCCCGGAGATGTCCCGGCGCTCATCGTTGCATTGCCGGGAACCGTGTCTGAGGCCCATCGCCGCTCGTGTTTAGGCAATGAACCTCTCATTGATTTGGTGAAATGGAATTTCAGTGAGAATGCGGAAGGATCAGTGATGAAGTCTTAAGGAAGTGGAGGAGAAGAAGAAATGTTGGTATTTCTAGTCGTCGTCGAAGAACGCGTTGGGGATCTAATGGAAAAGACATAAACACGCGGAGTTTTACTTTGTTTTCTGCAGCTATTCTAGAGAGAGAAGATTAAGGAGGAAAAAAAAGATCTCTCTGGACAAATAAACTTTGAAGAACAAAAAAAGGCAAGAAAAAGACAAAGGTTTAATAATCCTGTGGGTGTGTGTAAAAAAAGGACTAGAGATGCAAAGGGCCAAGAGGGAAAGAGTATCTATATACAGAGATAGGATTGTGTTTTTTGAGTGCTCTGTGACCACTTAGCTAGCAATGGTTCTGTCATTCTCCTTCGAGCAGTGGCTATAGCTAGTAGCAGTAGTAGTCTTCTTTTCTGCTTTTGTGATGAGTTAGTTTTTCGCATAACGCGTTTATACTCGGAGAAATTAAAGAGGAAAAGGAAAGATGCTGTGGAGCTATAACGATTAAGAGATAGTAGTAATAATAATAATAATAAATATTCCATGTTTGTGGGTTTTTTAGGCTTTCAATCTTGGGGATCGTTTTAGAGTCAACTTCACCTAAGCCCGGGGAATTTTGTTTTCTTACAGTACTAGTTGAGAATGTTCGTCAAAGATAAAAGATAATTGAGAGAAAATATATTAAAATTTGGGAAAATATTATTTAATCCTCTTGATTTGTTGGTGGTAATAATAGTTTGATAGGGCAGTTATCTGTCTTGATTCAAGTGAAATAGGTTTAAAATTCCACTCAACTTCGTACTAAAGTGAAGGAAAGATGTTGCTTTTCTGTAAAATCCAACAAACAAACAAACAATGAGACCAATCTTCGATTGTTTAAGAAATTGTAGCCTGTCTTTTCCAAAGCATATATTTTTGTGATGTTGCTGATAGTAAGAACGGCAATCCCACCATAACTCTCTAATTTCTGCAGAATATTTAATTGCATAGAATTACCTCCATCCGTTCGCCTCTTCAAAACTTCAGATTTTGCCAGCTTGAATAATCTCAACATGATTGGCAAATGTTGGCAACAATTCGTGTGATGGCCTCTAAGTGGTGAAAAACCCTACTGGGCCACAATTTTTCTTTCTTCTGTGCACAGTAGAACATCATCTTATATGTGATCATGACCTTTAACCAATATAATGCTTGAATTTCGAGCCTACCGACTCACAATTATCTCTTAATTAATCTTACAGAGTCGCACAGTTTCACTCACATGAAAATTAATCTTAATTAGTTCGTAAATTTGACGTGAGGCATACCTAATTAACAACTGGAAGGATAAATATGGTATTTCAAATGAATAATAATTAATATATATCTCCGTTTAGATAAAAAAAAATTAAAAATTAAAAAGAAGAAGAAGAAGGTATGCTATTAGATTCATTTATAATTTATTATCGCGAATCCGCCGTGAAGATGGAGATGGTTTACCATCCACTCTTAAGCGGGAAAAAAAAATGATTCAGCCACACCACAATAATTAATAGACTAGCTCATGCAAGTGTGTATGCAATTAATCAATTATTAAAAAAAACTAAAGTACTCGGTGTTTCATCGTGGAACAATAATCATTATACTGTGTATTGCTATGCTACAATGACGTTTTTATATATATATATATATATATATATATATATATAGTGACAGTCAAAGAAAAACAAATTTACAGATAAAATAATTTTTTCACATGATTTAATTTGTATTTTTAAATTAAATGAGATAAATTAATTTTTTTTATATTTTTATTGCATAATAACTTGACTAATTTATCTTTAAAATAAAAAATGTTGCATGGCTTCCAGGAGTTTGGATTGGTCAAGTTAACGGAGTAGATTCGGGGGGGTTTTTCAGTTTTTTTATTTATTTATTTAACTTTAATTTTATTTTTATATTTTTGTTGCATAATAATAACTTAGGGGAAAAAACCCTTTTTCAAGAGCAGAAAATTAGTGTAATTCAATTTTTAGCAAATTAAATATGGAAGGATAAATTTGGGTAAAAAAAACACAAAAAATTAGTCTGAGTCAACCCAAGTTAGCACAATAGACATGTTACCTGGGAAATAGAGGTTGAGTTAGTTTGGGTTAGCCTACCAAATCCGCATCTAAGATCATGAGATCGAGATAACCTGATAGAAAAGAAATCAAAGAAACCATATAGTTAATTTTTTTTTAAAAAAATAATAACATCAAATGATGAAATCAAAAAGAAAATAAGCCAAAAAAAAGATGTCAACTCCATTAACTTTTCAAACTCGTGATCTAAATTATTAGACTAGAAACACCATATATGAAAAAACATTGAAGCCCAATCCCTAGCAAATCAAAACACTAAGGGATAAAACAAAAACAAAAAAAAATCAATTACACAAAATGATCCAAAACAAAAAATAGCAATTAAAAAAATAAAGATAAAAATCAAAATTAAAGGGCAACTATAAATTTTTTATTGGAGGGTAAAATTGAAAAGAAAATTAACTTTAATATAAGGACAAAAAAAACCAAAAGAATGAGGAACAAATTGGAAAAAAATAATATACCATAAATTTGGATTGAATGATGAAATTGAAAACCAATAAAACCTTTAAAAAGGGACAAAGAAAAAAATAGAAATTAAAAGAATAAGAACCAAATTAAAAAAAAATACATGACAAATTAGCATTAAAAGATGAAATTGAAAACAAATAAAACTTTTACAAAAAAGTCAAGAACAAAAATTAAAAATCAAAAGAATAAGAACTGAAGTTGAAATATCAATAATAAAAAGAACCAAACTATAATTTTATAAGGAGGATAGAGAAAATAAAAAAAAACTTTATAGACAACAAACGGCTCTACCACCGCCAACAAGCACTACACCAACAACAAGAGGAAGCTGCGGCACTTCCAATGACACAGTGAAATGATATTTTTGGTCATCAGGAGACGCCGTCCGAAGTGCACGGGCTCCTTTCACGCACGAGTAGCTTTTTCCATTTAAATAGTATTGAATAAATGTAAGAAAATCAAATTATCCTCCATGAAATTGATAATAAAAAAACCAAGTGAAAAGATCAAAAGGCCCGGATGTATGTTTCAATTTTTAAGGGTAAAACTATTATTTTACTGTATTTTAAAAAATAAAAATATAAAAATATCTTTTTTCTGGAAGTTTAACAAATTTTAACTTGGGGGATAATTAAATTGTTTTGATATACTTCTAATTAGAAAAAACACATATACCTCCCTCCCATCAATTCTTTAATAAGAAACCGTATTAAAAAACTAAAATACCCCTATCACTAAATCGTTCCAAGGGCATTTGATCTTTTAGAAAGGTTTGTGCCTAGCTAGCCATAGCTAGAATCTTGAAGGATCTATAAATGTAGAATGCTAGAAGGTGATAGGTTTGTCAAGGCAACAATCAATCAAATTAGCAAGGGATATAGAGGGCTTATGAAGTCTCAACCCTGTACCTCTCCACATGTTCAGTCTACCCCTGATGATATGCTGTTAGATTCGAAAGCTACATTTAGTTTTCCAAATGGACCGCTTGAAAAATCAATGTCTTGTGATCTTGCTATGGTTAGGAGGCGTCGATTTGCTATCAGCTTCATATGGCAACCAGCAAAATAAACCTCGTGATGAGGTTGATTTTTCTATCACAAATTTGTCCATGATCTAATTGATATAATATAAAATCATAAATCAATTCATATTTAATGTATTCAAATAATCCTTTGTAGTTGTAATATTAAAAAAAAATAACAGTCAGAGTATAATTAACATAAAAATAATATTAAAAACAATAAATAAAAATACTTTTCAATAATAAATAAAATAAATAAATAAAATATAGAATATTTAAAATTAAAATGCTTCAATATGAAGAACCTGCACTGATATCGAGGATTAATATTCTGAAAATGGAATAGCTAGCTATAGAGGATTAATATTCTGAAAATTGAGGGGCGTCAGTTGACATTCTAAAGTTAAACATATCGTCTGTAGTAGAAACAATTAAATTAAAACGGAAGGATATTGGAAAATTTTAATTTACTGTAGCATAAGATATATTTCACCATGAAATTACTCTTTTGCACCTCAATCAAATATCATTTGTCCTACCTTAGGAGGTTAATAGGATCCTTTTGTTTTATATAAACAATAAAAATACTAAAATATTCTTAGAAACCAAAAAATATATGCCTTTAATCTAGGGATATTTTCACTTTTTTATATTTGAATGTATAGTAAGATTACTTAAATTCCTTTCAAGTCAATAGGATAAAAGCTTTATGTCAAGAAATATTTATGTCTTTTCAAATTAATTTTTTTTTATTAAGGGTATTATTGTATTTTAATCATAATTAAATAATATTAAATTTCAAAAAACTATTGACATGTGCATTGCATATACTAGTGTGTGAGATGCACATATATATTTTAAACAGCGTTTGCGTTGCCTCTTATATGGTGTGGAACCTGTCATTCTACGATCAATAGCTTTTATTAAATACTATCCAATTTATTAAATACTATCTTAAAACAATTTATATCTTAAAAATATTATTTTATTAAATACTATCCAATTTATATTTAGTTTTTCAATCAGATTTTTTTATAAAATTATCAATTGTTTCTTTATACATTCTTTTATGATTTGACTTTGTTCTTTTCCTTAAATTTTGTTTTTTGATTTTTTTTGCACAATGTTTTTTTTTATGACATGATTGCATAGAAATTATACTCCAGAAGATTTTAGTGTATTATTCTTATATTTTTTAAAACTTCTACATCATAATAATGAGAACAATACTTCTTTTTAGTGAAATTTACTTTTATGATTCTAATAATTTTTTATTAATAAAATAAACATCCTTGCAAACAAATTGTTTAAAAAAGAAATTGTATTAATAGGATAGAGAAGTTTTAATTAAATAAATATCTTTTTTATCATTATTTTAGATTTTCTAGAGTCTTTTAGATATTTATTCTAATTGTATTTAGTTTTTATTATATTTTAAAAAATATATTTTAAAAAAATATGTGTTTGGTTAAAATTGTTGTGGAATGAATTTTTTACATGCAAAACAAATAAGAAATAAATTTTTATAAATAAAAAATATATTATTTTAACTCTTACAAAACTAAAATTTGAAATCCTTATTAATATATAGTGTTCAATGCTAAAAAAACAAAAGCTATTTAAAAAGATAAGGGAAATGTAAACGAGCTCAAACGAATGAAGACACAGGGAAAAAAAAATGTAAACCAATTAAGAGATGGAAAGTCTATTAAAGTCCAACCGGCCTGTATTTTAATATGGTCAAACACGGTTTTGGTCATTTTTAATAAATTAAGGCAAGTTAGGAAGAACCTCGAGTCATTTTCCCCTCGTTTTTCTTGAAATCAGAACCAGAAAATCCTCCCCTGGCCAAATCAAGTAACTTGTACCATAAGATATCCCCAAGCAAAATCAAAAAAAAATTGTCCGCTCGCCCAACACAGCATCCACCAACCTCTAGTTAGGAGCTCACCATATTCATAGCTGCTTGACACAAAATGAACCAAACAAACAGCTAAATTAATTAATATATTTTAAATGGAAAGTTCGTCGAGGCAGATTTTTCTTTGTGCATCAAATTAATGCTAATTGCGACACATGATTGGGAGATTGTCCACCTCATGATAAGCCACGAGGAGCTCACCCACCAGAAGAAAATAATTTGAAATCTCTCCCCAGCAGCCACCCAACGCTTCTGGTTTTGTCGTGGCATGCTTGCACTGGAGATGAATACATTGAGCAATATGATCTAGAAAGCATGAGACATGGAGGCTTGGCCTGCAAGTTGTGCCGCCATTTGTGCATTTCTAAGCTCCTTTGACCAGAAGCCACAGTTAAGCTGGTAACTAGAAAGAACACTCTGATCGACTCACAGCATGTACCAAGTTTACTAGATTTGTACTAAAGTTGCACTTCTCAATTAATTGTACTTGAAATACATCATCCGTAAGCTAATACATGGAGAGGAAAAAAAAAATTAGTTCGAACCATTTCCGTACCATAAATCTGCCCCTGATGTCATTAAATTAAAATTTTAATTGAGTTGTTATTAAGCTATTTTTACGCATAGTCTTGGACAAGTAAAATGTGATGCAATGAATGATGACAGTTTCTGTCGCTGCTGTGATACAGATTTCTTGCGGAAAATGACAGTTTCTGTCCACCTCTTTTGAACCATTTCCTCGTTATATCAGTAATTATTTTTTATTTAGAAATATATTAAAATAAAAAAAATTTAATTTTTAAACTTTATTTTTAATATTAATACATTAAAATATTTTTTCACTGTAAAAACAAATAAATTCTATTTATCTATCTCTATATCACGTGCGTGCAGCACACGGTAAAACTTGCCAGGAAAAAAGAAAATTCTTTATTGTTCTAACGGGGCAAAAAACAGGAGCCTGGTTCTTTTGAATTATTTATGACCGTGACTTACAATTTAGGGTAAAAAAAAATCGTTTATCAGGAAACCGGGGGAAAATGGATTTTTTCCCCATATCAGGGAAAACGAAGAGCTTGACAAAGTCTTGGTAAACGCTATCTTTTTATTGTTAGTATTTTTTTCTCTTCTTTTTTTTCATGTTTTTTTTTTTAAAAAAAGCCCTCAGGAGCTTTGCTTTTGTATCCACATTTGAATGGGAAAAAGGTGGTGTTGAATAAGTGGGCTTCTAGAAGATCTTTACGTATAAAGCCCACGGATATACGATGGCCACGGGAGCCACGCAAGA
>Ga0307517_10006080_pt1 | contig 17984 bp, 7 predicted proteins | sample 23_EM_MG_FD_194515 | JGI IMG/M metagenome (GOLD analysis project Ga0307517, IMG submission 194515) | Populus trichocarpa ectomycorrhiza microbial communities from riparian zone in the Pacific Northwest, United States - 23_EM | ecosystem: Host-associated > Plants > Roots > Unclassified | place... | reverse complement strand
GTTTGGCTATTGTGTATTGACTTGTCAAAACTTTGATTTGTGCTACGGACCAAACCGGGTCTAATGATTTATTTTTCTTAAATTTACTATGCATAAAAAAGAATGAAAAAAAAAAAAAAAAAACCCTAAAAAGAGCCTAGGAGCGCGAGCTTGATGGCTTAACACGTCTGGGCCATTAAAAAAAAGAACTTAGGCGCACTTGACTGGTGGCCTAGGTCCGCTCGCTTGGGCCTTGTATTCATTTTTTTTTGGTCTTTTTAAGGGGTAGATAACTTATCATCTACCTCTATATTTAAAAAATAAATAATAATCAAATGACACATCGCCTGCTAAAACAGATGACATGTCGTTTGCTGTCTAGATTTCAACCACCACAATGGTGGCTGGAAAATCGGGGCAGACTCATTTCCTCGCCTAAAAATCCATTTAAACCAAGCAACACCTCACAAACACCCTCAAAACACCTATAAAACTAATTTATCAACCTAACAAACCCTAGACACTATCATAAAACGCAAAATCAAACCGAAGTAGATTTTTATTCCTTAACTTCGATCTACTTTTTAGTTTATATTGAGATTTTAAACAACCATTATCGAGTTATTCTCTTCAAGTAAAACTCGTGGACACCATGATAAACTAATTTGGTGGCAAGAATGAGCAAAAATAATAAATTTTTCTCTCTACATCAGAATTCGACAAAACTTTATCTTTCCTTCACAAAACAGGGACTTGAAAATAATAAAAATGAAATCTTGCATCAAAATTGAATTTTGAAAAGAATAAAGGACTGAACATTTCTAATTTTAAATATTTAAGGACTAAGTTGTACTTTTCACACTAAATTTAAACATACCACCTGTATTCAATATGTTTTCTATGCTGGTCCTCCTCCTTTCAATTTTGCGACACAACCAATGGTTTGCCCCCAATTAGTGTTTTACAGTGTTTGATAAACATTCAAACCTCATTTTGGAAGTGGCATGGGGCATCAAATCTAAGGTTGAACCTAAGTTTTTTGTGCTTTTGGATTAAGACCCCACTTCCAACATATCGAGGAGTGTGATAATTTTTTAGTGTGATAAAAAACAGTTTGTAAAATAAATTAAAAAACAGTTTTAACTAAATAAATAATTTTTGAAATCTAATTTTCCAAACCAAACAAACCCTAGTTTGTAAAATTAATTAATCACGCTATTCCATCGCCACATGATGCTTAGAAGTTTGAAGTCTACCTTGATGGAATAGAGGGACAAGACCTCATCGATAAGTCCAATCCAACAGATGCTTTGACTTTGAATTGACCGCCTTTGACTAGTCTTCTAGCATTCACAGTTAAAAAATAAATAAAAAATCTACTGCTACAGAAGTGATAAGATTAGAAAATGCAAATGACGACAAACAACGGTTGTTTCAATCACTACCCGACAAAGGTCTAGATTGTCACAACCGAACTGACTTGAATGTAGCCCTCTCGAGAGGAAGGCACCTTCGGCCTGGTGCTGTAGACGTGCAGAAATTGAAAAATGAATTTCGAGACACACTTAAGAAGATGAATTTCGAGATACACTTCATGGCCGAAATACTGTAAAGAAAAAAAAACTTTTAGATTTTAATCTTTTAACATTTGAATGGACTATAATTGCAAAGGAAAAGGTATCTATCATAAACTTGCTGACGTGAAAGAATTCGGTATGTTATCCCGTGCAGGTTTTCTTAACGTAAAAAAATAAAATCAAAACTTGTTAACGTGTTTTTTAATAAAACAATTCATTATAAATTTAAAATATAATGTATATTAAATGATATATTTTTTAAATATTGCCTTAACAATATATTGGATAATATTTTTTTAAATATTAAGACTGCAACGTGTTAGTTCGATCTTGATTAATCTGTCAAATTTACGACCCGGATCATGATATCATAATAACCCCTGTAAAAAAACAAATTAAAATAAATTTTGAAACTTAATTTATAATCATTTCAATAATAAAAAAAGAATTGAAAAAAAATATTAAATCAAATAAAGGACAAAAAACCATATGAATTGACCGGAGTTAACCAACTAAACCCCCAACTCAAGTAATGAAATTGAAACAAATCTAAAACAATTATGAAGCCCAACATTCCAAACCAGCCCAATGTTCAAAGATGAGATCGCAAAAAAAAAAAATATATAACAAAAAAAATCCAAGTCAATCGGAGCTAACATGCTAAACTCGCGATTTAAATCATGAGATTGTGATAACTTCATAAAAAAAAATTAAGACACGAAGCTTCATTTCCAATAGATTTGAAGTTGATGGTTGAAACCGAGCAAAAAAAAAAGAAAAGATTCCATTGGACCAAGATAATTGAAAAGAATTATGAAATTCAATTTCCAAACAACTTAATATTGAAATATTAAATTAAAAAATTAAAAATAAAAAGAAGAAGGTTGAGTTGTTGGAGGGTAAAATTGAATAAAATATATTCAATTAAAAATATAAAAAACATAACGGAGTTAACTCATTTCAACTTATCAAACTGTGATCCAGATCATGAGATCAAGATAGCCTCATGATAATCAAATTGAAAAAATTATGAAGCCCAATTAAAAAAACATTTAATTAAAAAAACAAAAAAATAAACAAACAAACATGTCAACGTCGCAGCTCGGTGATGAGATCGAGATAACCCTATATAAAACAAATCAAAAAAGATTACAAAGTCCAGTTTCTAACTAACTCAATATTGAAGTATGAAAAAAATTTAGAAAAAGCAGAGGGAATGACTTTAGACGACCCGGGTTAACTTGTAAAACCTGAGACTTGAATCATGAGATCGAGATAAATTCATAGATATCAAATAAAAAAATATAAAGCCCTACTTCTAACATATGTAATGTTGGAGGTTGAAATCGAGAAAAAAAAAAACTAAATCCATAAAACTGATCTATAACCTAGTAAGAGAAAAGTGAAAAAAAATTATTATGAATAATTCATAAAACAATTTAATATTAAATAAAAAAATAAAAAATAATAATATTACGTTGTTGAAGGGTAATTAAAAAATATATAATTTTAATGAATAATATTTTAGCCATGTTGCTCTAGTATTTTACCGCAACTTTTAGTGATTTTCCTTTAATTTAATTTATACTTGATTTCTTCGGTCATGCTATTTATTTAATGATGTGCAATAACAGGGAGGAGAGGGAACAAGAAACCAGCTTAAGGTAACCTCATCATAGCATCTGTAACGAGAGAGCTATATGGACAACCAAAAAAAATTAACTGCCAAGATGGATTTTTATCTATTGATTTTTTTTTTTTGATTTATGGGGGGTGTCCGGGCCAGCTTACGCGCACCACGACTATTCCCCACGGCCCACTGGACATCCTGCAAGCCCAGGAGCAGGTAAGGCACCGCGGGGGTGACAGGCGTGCACATAGAGGGTCGAACCCGGGACGGGGGCGGAACAAGTCACACGATTGACCACAGCAGCTAGGCCCTCAAGTGCTTTTATCTATTGATTTTGGGTCTCCAACGAGATAGCTGTATGGGATACTAAAATCTTCTTTGTCAAAAGCAGAGTATTTCTTTCCTACCAATCTAATGTTCTAAAAAAAATTAAAATTAAAAGATGATTAAAAAAAATATGTCAAGCTAATCTTATTTATTAAACTCGTAACTTGAATCATGAGTCTGAGTTAACTTCATAAAAAAAAAAGATTAATGACTCTTTATTTACAACATATTCAATGTTTAAAGTTGAAATCCAGAAGAAAAAAATAAGAATTCATGAGACCAGTATAAACTACACATAAAATAAATTAAAAAATAAATAAAAAGTCTGATTCTCGTAGATCTAATATTAAAAGTTGAAATTGAATAAAAAAAACTGGATAAAAAGAAGAAGATTGAATTTTTTGAGGGTAAAATTAAAAAAAAAATTAAATTAAAAAATGACAAAAAAAAGAAATCAACTTAAGTTAACTTTTCAAACTCGTGACCCAAGAGGATAACCCCATGAAAAGAAAATAAAAAAAAATACTACAAGGCCCGATCAAGAAAATAAAAAAAATACTACAAGGCCCGATTAAGAAAATATTCAATTAAAAATGAATCCATGAAAATGAACAAAGTCAACTTGGATCAACTTGTCAGCCTTGCAATCCAGTCATGAGATCAAAATAATATCATAGAAAGCGAATAAAAAAAAGAAAGTCCAATTTCCAATCTGAAAATCTCATAGAAAGCAAATAAAAAATATTATAAAACCTGGTTTCTAACCAACCTAATGTTGAAAGATGAAATAAAAAAAATCAATTAGAAAAAATAACAAAAAAATATCTTGAGTTGACTCGGGTTAATTTGTTAAACTTGCAACCCGGGTCACGGGATTGAAATAAATTCATACAATGCAGATAAAAAAATTACGAAGCCTCACTCCCAACACATCTAATATTAAAAGTTGAAATCGAAAAAAAAACCAAAAATCATGTGACCAGTATAAACCAACAAAAAGAAATAAAAACAAGTACTAGTATAATTTTCAAGATAGTCTAATGATGAATGATGAAATTAAATAATAAAAATAATAAAAATTAGGTTGTTGAAGGGTTAATCGGAAAAAAACTACAAAAAACATAAAATATTATTTCAATAGTGTTTTATAGGTGTTGTTATGGTAATATAGCTACATTTTCTAGTATTTTTTTTAATTTAATTTATTTTTTATATCTTCGGTCATGCTATTTGTTTAATGATGTACAACACCGGGAGGAGAGGAAACACAAAGGGAAACTAATTTATTAACCTTTGACAAATAAAAAAACTTCAAAGGAGACGAAATTGGTTCTTTTAACCATGGATATAAAACCAATTTGATTTTGTGGGTCAACGTTATCAGAACACCTACAATAAAAGAGCTATATAGACAACCAAAAAATATTAACTGCCAAAATAGCTTTTTATTTAAAATAGCTTTTTATTTATTGATTCAGAGTCTCCAACGAGATAGCTATATTATACAATATACTAAAAAGATCAATATTTCACTGTTTATCAATTTATTATTCATCAAGACACAAATTACTGTGAATTGAAGCAGTGTAATGGTGTAATTGTTCTTGCTCAAAAAACTTGCTAAGCATGCAGTTGGAGGTGAGATTGTCTTTTCCATGAGATATATTTGGCATTAAAAAAATAATTGGGGATAAAATGATCAATTCAGGTTTTTTGAGCTGCAATATAGATACTGATTAGCTTTTCAGGACAAAAAAATTTTAACCTTTGAGTTGGATGCTTCTTTTGTCTTTTCAAGAAAAATAAACAGTGTAGATACATCCATTCCACAAAGAAAGGGAAAATATATAACTTTGTTGAGGGGCTTATGGAGAAATGCAAAAAATGGAGGAAATTTTTGAACTCCCTTTTCTCTTCAAACTCCTCCCTTTCTCTCATGTTCTATGTCAAATATAAAATTACTTGTTAATATGTCATTTTCTAGGAAAAAAGCTAAATTACACTATTTGAAAATGCTATATTGATAATCTGTCTCTTCCAAATGGTTTTTGCCATTAATTTAAGATGCCCTAGCATATTTACATGTTCATCCAGTATCTTATTCTAGTGAATGAGTGAAAAAACCGAATTTTTTTTTATTTTTAAAAATAATTTCAAACAAAATCATTTTATTATTATTTTTTAAAATATTTAAATTAACTGAATCAACATCTTTATCCACAATTTAAATCCTTAAGGTTTCATGGTTATGCTTTTAAACCATGAAACCTTAAATGAAGGCAATAAATATATAATTACATGTTTTCTTTTCCTTTTCATTTTTTAAAAATTAGCTATCATGAAGATAATAAATTCCCTTAATAAATTTTGGATTACTCTACTAATTATACTTTTTTTTCTTACCTGGGTATCCTTACATCCTTTTAAAAGGTGAGACTAATCCCGTTCGGAGTTCGTGGCTGTCCTTCTCAATAAGTACGCTTCCTGTGGATCGAACTTGTATTCTCACCCTTACAGGAATATAGTAGTGCCTTAACCGTTAGACCAATACTTCATTGGTCTCAACCGATTATACCTACATGTTTTTTTTTTATTTCTTTTCAATAATAAATGTGTAATCTTAGTGCTTTTTGATCTTGAAATTATACATGCATATAATCTTAGTTTTTATTTTATTTTATAAAAAACATTAAAATGATGTCTTAAAACACTGGTTGAAACGTATCATAGGTGCAATATTTATTTAATATTGATTTTTTTCCCTTCACAATCTCGTTTTGAAAACCAACCGTTAGAATCATTTTTATTTAATACCACTCATTTTACTCTCATACAGGTAAAGAAAAATAAGTTGATTTCCATTATCTCTTAAAAATTCAATTTTTTTTTAAAAAAAATTAATTTTTTTGATGTGTTTTGGATCGTTTTGATGTGCGGATCTCAAAAATAATTTTTTTAAAAATAAAAAAACATTATTTTAATATATTTTAATATAAAAAATACTTTAAAAAACAACCGTAATTATAATTCTAAGCTTATTGATGTAAACAAATAAAGGTTTCCTGCCTTCCCTTTTCCTTTCCCTCTCCGTTGAATCGAACCTGTGATCGTCCTAACTTTCCCTCCGCTTGGAATTTTCCAAACCCACTGTAAAAAAACAGAAAAAATTACTTATCAATTACCATAATAAATACACATTAATTATTAATCCAACGGTCACAAACTCACCACCCCAAAAATCCCCAACCATTAGATCTCCTCCAATAGCCGTCTCTTTGTTATTCTCAAAACAATCGGACGTGTCACTCACACCCCTCCCCCCCTATATATATACGCCTTCACCCACATCCCAAAGGCCACGCAACCCTTTCTTGTATCTCTTCTTTTCAAGATTAGGGTTTTTGTTTTCAAGAAAACGGCATGGGTGAGAGGCAAACTGGGAAGGTCAAGTGGTTTAGTGACCAAAAGGGTTTTGGTTTCATAAGCCCAGATGATGGCAGCGACGATCTTTTTGTCCACCAATCTTCCATCAAATCCGAAGGGTATCGCAGTCTCGGAGATGGTGAAGAGGTTGAGTTTGTGATTGAAAACTCTGATGATGGCCGTACTAAGGCTGTTGATGTCACTGCCCCTGGTGGAAACCCAGTTCAGGGTATCAGATCCGGAGGCGGCTTTGGCGGTGGCTCTGGGGGCCGCGGAGGAGGCCGCGGCGGCGGTGGATATGGAGGTGGAGGAGGATATGGAGGAGGAGGTGGTGGGTATGGAGGTGGAGGTTATGGTGGAGGTAGGAGGGGTGGTGGTGGTGGCGGGTACGGAGGAGGCGGCGGGTATGGCGGAGGCGGAGGCGGCGGTGGAGGGTGTTATAGTTGTGGGGAGTCGGGGCATATGGCTAGAGATTGTCCACAAGGTGGTAGTGGTGGTGGAGGTGGCGGTGGAAGGTATGGTGGTGGAAACGGTGGTGGGGGAGGTGGAGGAGGTGGAGGGTGTTATAATTGTGGTGGGTCTGGTCATTTTGCTAGGGACTGTCCTAATAGTGGACGTTGATTTTAGTGTGAGGATTGGAAATAGTAAAAGAAGATGTGATTTATATCATGTTTTCTTTTACTAATTTATTTCTACCTCTTTTTTTACCATTGTTTTTTAGTTCTGTTGTCTTCTAGGTGGTCTTATCGTGGTCGCTCATTTTGGTTTCCATTGCTGTTTTTCTAAGATTTTAATGAATGCTTTATGGTGGTGATTTCTGCATGTGTTTGGGTGCTTCTGGTTTAATTTGTTTTGCGGTTTCAAATCGGTATGATGGTGATAGGCCTTAAGTAGTAGAGAGGGATTGGATCTTGTTGAAGGAAAGAGTATCTTGCTTCAAGCTGTAATCTCTCACTCTTTTTCTAAAGTGTTTATACACAACATATATGAATATACATGCTGGTTTGATTCAATGTTCGCTCCTTTAATTACTGTTATTCATGCTCGAGAATGCGATGCTTCTCGGGGTGATTGCGATCTTTGCATCTGTTGATGAATAGTTTTTAGACTGTTGAGAGTCAAGAGCCATGAGGATGAATCTATTCTTTATTGACCAACTTTTTACGCTGGATTGGTCCTGTGGGGGCAAATTGCAGATCTGAAGGTGCTATTAGTCTATGAGCCATTTCCCTTTCTCTCTTTCGGAAAGGATGGAACGCGTCGGTTCATAAAGCTCATGAATAATGCACAGCTTAAAGCCATCGCCAATTATGGAGCTCCCTGTTTTGTTGTACCTTCTTCTGTGCGTCCCCATTTCAACTGGCGGTCCACTGCTTTTGAGACCCTCTACTTATTCGTTTGATTAGTGGTTAATCCTAGATATATGCTCTCTTCATTAGTTTCATTGGATAATGTTTGTGTTGAAAACGGGCTCTATGAACAATGTTGGCCCGCTTGGCTCTCTAACATGACAAGAATGGCCTTCCAAGTCCACCTGATAACTGGCTCATTTAGGTGGTCTTGGAAGTTCTGCAATCCATGGCTTTATTTTCTACGTCGGTGAAATAATTTTGCGTAATTAACATGCCATCTTGGATTCAAAAAATGCCTCCCATAACAGGTATGGGGTTGTAATGGGAGCAATTCAGGGAGGTTTGTGGCGGAATTGCCCGTGAACTGCTGTGCCTTGTTTGGCTTCCTCTAAAATTGAAATGGGACCGAAGGAGGCTGTCCACTGACATGAAATAAATGTGCTCTGACCAATCTTGAGTGGCATGTAGAAGCATCCTTCCAAATGGTGGACATGCTACAAAAAACTACGAACATTTGCTGAGGCTGTCAAGTACTAACCATTTATATCTGAGCTGTTTAGCTTTTATTTCTCTGTGTCGAGTAATGCTCTCCTTCTCATTGTTGTGGCGAGGGGAAAATTCTGCTTTTTTTTTTCCACCTCCGTCAATTTCAAAAAGAAAAATTGACTTTAAGGTGGACCTGGGACCGTTCTCAAATTATTGTGGGCCTCACCAGTGAGGTCTCCTTTTTGATAAGCTTGATCCACGATGAATCCATGTCGATTTTTTTATTTTCCTTTTTGATATTTTAGAACAAGTTCATGTTGTATTTTTTCATGGGCCCAAGTCCGCTCTCCAAAAACTCATTCTGGGCCTTTTGGTTTTGAGTACTGGGTTCCCATAAACCGAACAACAGAACATTTGTATAATTGCCATGACACTTGCCCATTAGTCAATGCTTATTTCGAGAGATCATATTTCTGGTTATTTGGGCTGGCCGTTAGCTCTGCGTGCACGTCTTGACATATGTCCTGGTATAGTTTTGAAACCTGGCTTGGTAGGCCGATTTAGAGTTGGAATCGGACCGGGTTTAAAAAAAATAAGAAAAAGAAAAACCCGGAGTGACCCGGCTAAAAAGCCGTTTACAATCCGTTGATTTTTGTTTTTTTTTTATTAAAACAACGTCGTTTTGATTTAAAAAGAAAAAAATTGACCCGGGCGATCCGGTAACCCGGTCAAAACCCGAAACCTGAACCTTGAACCGGGTTGAATTTAAAAACTATGCCTCTTGGCTTGACTGTCATGGTAGCCACCAGACACTTCAGAATACACGAGTTTCCAAATTTGGTGTGATGATAAAACTTGTAAATGATGGCATTTTTAGAACCCTTAATTCCATGTTCTTGGTTGCTGATGAATTAACGTGTTATTTTTGTAAAATCCAAGTTTAAAATAATCAAAAGAAAGGTGAACACCTAACATGTGCGAGACAAGCATAAATATATTTGAGTTTAGCAAGCTATCAGATTCAATATCCTAGAACTTAGTATCTTGCTGAGCCTAAATGGATGTAAAACTAATAATTTTTTCAGGCTTCATATTAAGCCACAAGACCACTTGTTTTTTTTCGTGACCCTTAATGTTAAGGTCAAAGATATTAATCTCTATATATCTTTAGGTGTATAAAAGTCTTTAAAAAACTCTACAACTTATCCCTAATTAATTATATGTAAGAGATATTTATCACTCTTTAATGTTTATGTCATGGATATTTTTCTTCGTTAATGTTATCAGGGCAATATAACACTCCACCCCTTCCTTTTCATAAAATAGAAAGATTCATGGACTATAAAAACCTTATTGATCCTTCAATCAACATGTTCACAATCTTCATTATTTATTGTATATTTATTTTTAAAGTATCTCTAAAATATTATTATCTTCTCTTAAAAATATACATTTTAAAGCATTGCAGAGTCCTCAAATTTATATAATTTATTTTTTGCAGATATCATGATCAATAAAAATAAATCAAATTTTTAGAACTAATAAATTAGTCAATAATCCAAAGCATAAACCTTATTTCTTGGATAATTGAATTTTTTAAAATATCCTCATTTACTAGCCTCAGAGTTTTCATGACATTATTAGCATGTCATTTCAGTAACTTATCAGTAAAGTTTTTTTTCCCCCATGAAAACTGATGATGATGTATGTTATATAGCCTTTCCATCAAACTAACTTTAGCTACTCAATAAATAATTCCCCAAAACAATTGCAGCAGGTGCATTTTGATTTAGAGATCGACTGTTTTTATTTCATCCATTCAAAGTTCAGGTTTTTACTGGATTGGTGCTCACAGTAAGTTGTTCGTCCGTATTATTTTTCAATAAAATATTTAGCCATCATCAACATATATTTTTTTAAAAATCTAATACCTCATGTTATAGTCTAAACCAACCAAATAAATTGGCTTTATTTGAGTTATATGAAAAAAAAAAGAAAGATGTCGATGGTAAACAAGAAAATATATATATAAAAAACCAACAAATAATGAAATAAATAAATAAAAAAACAATACATTATCAACTTGAATTGAAGGCTGATATTAAAAATAGTAAAACTTTTATAAAAGAGTTAAGGAAAAAAATCATAAGAATAAGCATCAAATTAAAAATACCAATACGTTATAAAAAACTTGAACACATAGAATTTTTCAATGTTTTATTTTACATAAAAAATTATAAATGTAAATCAAAATATTTATGCACACATCAAAGTAAATAAATCACAAACCATTGTGTAAATCAATGAAAAAAAGTAATTAATGATAAATAAAAGCATAATTGGAAAAATAAAGAGATCAATGTAGATCAAGATATTTAATATCATAACATGGATCATTTATCTGATTGTGTTTAATGAATTTGTTTATGAAAATTAATTTGTAATAGACATTGACACACACATAAAATTTATTGAATAAAATAAAAGAAAAAAAATATTATGCAAGGTTGTACTTATTAAAAATATTATAAAATATAAATATTTAATCTACATGATATATACAAAAATAATTTACAGATGAATCATACTAACCTATGAAAAATTAAACACACTCAATATAATTAAAAAATAATTGTTATTCAACGAAAGCTAAAAAGCCTGAAAACATCATAGAGAATGGATATTAATTAAAACATAAATTTTAAAATTGTTTTTAAAAAGCACATAAAAATCCATTAATATAAAAAATAAAAATTTTAAAAAAGGAAAAAACGATTAGGCCAGGCGCTACCAAGTCTAGCGCCTGGCCCAATCAAGCAAAGGCCTGCGCGCGAGCCTTTATTTTTTTTTTAAGTTTAACCTTGGTTGCCTGAAATCCCAGAATTGAGCCCTTAGTGTGACTAGAAAAACAAGGTTTGTTTTTTTTTTTTTTTACCAAAAAAGAACCTTGTTAAGGCAATCTATGGCTTCTAAAAAAAAAAAAAATATCTCAAAACCCGAAATCAAAAACCTTCTCAAACCCAAAAATCTTCATGGGCTCAAATATGTTTTATTATGTGTTTTCATGGTATAAAAATACCTAATCTTAACCATCTCATCATTTGAAACCTTTTGACATGAAAAACGACGGTTTAGGTGGCCGAAATCTTCCCAAACAATAATTTTATCTCTTTAAACCAGAATCTAGCGACGCCCTCTCTCTTCTCCACCCAAAAAAAAAAACTAAAAAAAAGAGGAAATAAAGTTTTGATACGAAAATGTATTTTTTAAAAATTATAAGGACTAATCACCTAATGGCTAAAAAAGACGAGGGACGAAAAAAACTTTCAAAACATATTTCAAATCAATCATCTATGTTATCTGTGTTTTTCACTTCTTTCAATTCAACCCTCCCTCCCAAAAAAATACAATTGGGTGTTGATTTGGGTTCAAAGGGGCTCACTTGTGGAAAGAAAGTGTTTCGGGACCAAAATGAAAATTTTTGAAAAAAAACAATATTACAATCAACTGTGAATTGTGAGAGGGTGAAGAATAAAAATGGCTACAATACTTTACCCACCAGCTTTAGTTTCTGTTAACTAGCCTTTTAACCTGTGATTCGCCGCGGGTTATAATTTTATTTTTAAAAAAATACATGGTATGCATGTTACTTGAATGTGTCTTTTTATATAAAAAAATTTAAAGTTAAAATTGAAAAGCCTATGTAAGAAAGATTAAGATATTCAATAACATAAAATGAGACATGCATTCGATTGTGTTTACTGAACTTATTTATTTTAATAAATAAAAGATAAATCTACATTCTAAAAAACTCATGACTTAAAAGATAAATACAAATAAAACTGAATAAATAAACTCACACCATAAAAAAATATGACACAAGGCTGAACACATCAACAATATAATTTAAAAACAAATGGTTTTTATTTTTTAAAAATAAACTTCAGTTGTATAAAAAAATATATAGATGAATTAGAATAATACATTGAAAAAAGAAATAGAAACAAAACAACTAAAAAAACTTATATTACAAAAGGCATGTAAAAATCGTGACTTAAATCACGAGACTGAGATAAACCCATAGAAAGAACTTGAAGATAATCACAAAACTAATATTAAAAAAAATACTAATATAGAACAATAAGATTGTACGAAGCTGAATTCCCAACAAATTAAATGTTGAAAGATAAAATCAGGAAAAAAAAATTAATTACACAAAAGTATTGAAAAAATGAGGGTGAGAAAAAACATAATTAGAGGGATACAAATTTTCAATTGGAGGGTTTAATTGAATTGAAAGAACAAAAAACTTTAACAAAAGTGTTAAGGAAAAAATTAGAAATTAAAGAAAAACAAGGATTGAAATGAAAAACCAAACACATGAGAAATTGTAATTGAATGACTAAATTGAAAAGAATAAAAACTTCTATAAATAGAAAAGGAACGAAACAAGAAATTCATAGAATGAAAAATGAAATTGAAAAGTAAGAAATAAAGAGGACAATAATGTACATTACCTGTCAGGAGAGAGAAAAGAAAAGAAAAAAATCAAACAACCATCGACAACAATTCACAACCGTCAGTTGCCACACATCACTCCAAAAGGAAAAGGACACGACAACGCATCTAGAAAGACGAAGGAATGCCAATTACATCGACCGGGTGAATGGCGTGGATGCTACATACGTGTTGGGGCATGCCGAGCATGCGCCTAAGCATTAAAAAATTAGAAAAAATCAAAATACCCCACTACCCCAACAATCACACAAAATATCCATATGAAAGTATAAAATTACCTTCAAATGCTAAGCTTATATTTTGGCTATTCAAGGTTGAAGATGGAATTGTATTATATATTAAAATTTGAACTCTCTAAAATATCGTTATCGAGCAGCACAATAATTTTTTAACTCTAGGGACAAATATATATTTTTTCTATTAAAAAACTTATGATTCTATATTTTGTTGCTTTTAAGGGTGAAAGAATATCTTCGCAGTGAAAAAAAGAAGAAGACATCGACACTCATAGTCTATACGTTTATTTTTTAAAAACTAAAAGGCACAAAAGTGATTTTACTGTGCCCATGACATATTTTAATGTGTATTGGGTGTTTTAAGTAATTTTCACTCTTTTCAAACTAATTATAAATCAGGAAAAAATAATTTCATCATCATATCTCTCAACTTTTGAAGTTCATTTTATTTTGTGTTGGCCCGATTGCAAGTAACCATACGGCCAGTTTGAAGTTAGGGTGCTCTATATATGTGCGTGTGTGAGAGAGAGTTGAAAACTTTCAACATCTCTATAAATCTCTCCTCTTCTTCTATCATTCTGTCATTACTGTTGCATTTTGATTTACCCATATTACCAGCACAATGGAATCCAAGACAGGAGCTTATAATAGGCCTCATGCTGTGGTCATTCCAATTCCATTTCAAAGCCACATAAAAGCAATGCTTAAATTGGCAAAACTACTTCATCACAAAGGTTTTTACATAACCTTCGTCAACACAGAATTCAATCACAACCTTTTCCTGAGGTCAAGAGGCCCTCGTTCTCTAGATGGTTTGCCTGATTTTCGTTTTGAAACCATTCCTGATGGGCTCCCTCCTTCAGATGTTGAGGCCATGACCCAAGATGAAGCTTCTCTTTTCAACTCCATTACCAAAAATTTCCTGGCTTTCTTTCAACATCTTCTTGCCAAACTCAGAAAGAATAGCTTGTCTTCGAACTCTCCTTCAGTAACTTGTATTGTTTCTGATGGTTTCATGTCGTCATTCACCATCAAAGCTGCTGAAGAAATTGGAGTTCCTGTGGTCATGTCTTTTACCATGTCTGCCTGTGGCGTTATGGCATTTAAACAACTCAATACTCTAAGGGTCAAAGGGTTAACTCCACTTAAAGGTACTTACTTTGCAGCTGAAAATGTGTTTTTGAATTGGGGAGCTTGCTCTAAACTACAGTTTCATGTGTCTTTCTATAGCAGATGAGAGCTATCTTCACACAACTATTGACTGGATTCCAGGTATGAAAGACACATGCCTTATGGACTTTCCATTTGCTCGAAATACGAATCCAGATAACTATGCATTTAGATTCTTGATGGATAGTGTTGAGGGTGCCGTTAGGGCTTCTGCAATTATTGTTCATACCTTTGATGCATTAGAGCCAGATGTTTTGGATGGCCTGTCATCCATATTTCCTCATGTTTACGCCATTGGCCCTTACCAGTTACTTCTTAATCAAATTCCTGAAGATGGTTTAAAGTCTATTGGCTACAGTTTGAGGAAAGAGGAAGGAGATTGTCTCCAATGGCTAGACACTAAGGAACCCAAATCGGTGGTTTATGTGAATTTCGGCAGTTTAATAGTAATAAAAGCAGAACAGCTAGTTGAGTTTGCAATGGGACTGGCTAATAGCAAGCATCCATTCCTTTGGATAATAAGGTCAGATTTGGTTATCGGTGATGCTGCAATTTTGGCATCTGAATTTGCAGAAAAAAATCAAGAACAATGTTATATTGCCAGTTGGTGTCAACAAGAAGAAGTACTAAATCATCCATCAGTAGGGGTTTTTTTAACTCATAGTGGTTGGAATTCAACTATTGAGAGCTTAGCTGCTGGAGTCCCAATGATTTGTTGGCCATTCTTTGCAGACCAACCAATGAATTGTAGATATACTTGCAAGGAATGGGGAATTGGCATGAAGATTGATGATATTGTCAAGAGGGAAGAAGTGGAGAAGCTTGTAAGAGAGCTAATGGAAGGAGAGAAGGGTGTGAAGATGAGGGAAAAGGCCACGGACTGGAAAAAATTGGCTGAAGAGGCAGCTGGACCAGATGGTTCATCATCCATTAGTATAGAGAAGTTGGTCAATGAAGTGCTTTTGTCAAACAATTAGTTTCTGACTTTTGACAGAGCTGGAAAAGTCAGGGAGGAATAGTTATGTATCTTGCTAGACTCTACTTTATAGTATAGATGCCCGCGCTTCGCAGCGGCCGTCTTTCTGGAGCCTCGGCGGAGTTTTGCAAATGGGCAAAATGACAAATGGTGTGTGTTTAGTTAGCGTACACAAAATTGTGTACGCCTCGTTTCAAATCAAGCAATGAGGACTGCAAGTAAAAAATGACAGAACATGTCTCGCTTGCTAGATCAACAATAACAGTGACAGAGTTGGAAAAGTCAGGGAGGAATAGTCATGTATCTTGCTGGTTTCTATTTGCTATAGGAAAAGAATAAAAAGAAAAGGAATTTTATTTTCTTGTCATGTCCTTAGATACAAAGATAGAATTGATTCAATCTTGAAGTTTCTTTCTGTCGATCTTGCTGTTATTTCCATATCTTGAGAATGGGATGCTTCTCTGTGTGATTTTGATTCGATTGAGAAAGCAAGGCAGAAGGTGAACTTGACGAACAGTACTAGGACTCTTAAAAGTCAAGGGCCACGACAAAATGTGATTACTGGTGACCCACTTCTGATTTTCCGAGCTCCATTTTAGTATTGTTGTGACAAATTGATTGGAGGATATTATCATTTTTGACCTTCGCTTTCTCCGAAGATTGAGACACGTAGAGATCATAAAGGAGATATTTTTAAAAATAGCTAGACTAATAAAAATAATTTATAAATTAGTTGCATTGCTTATCAATTAGATTGTGATTCTCCCGTATCTTATTGAAATTTTGGAATTAAAGGTAGAGTTAAAAAAACTAGATCATTTTACGTGTAAGCTGCGGGTTAAATAAAAAAAATTTAATGGAAAAAATATTTATATGTTGTTAATGTCTTTTTTAACTAGAAAAATAAAATTAAACTATAAGAGGATTGATCTTATATGATCCGGTTGATTTGACATATTAAAAAACAACTCACACGATCCATAAAAAAGTAATTTGACTTTAAAAATATCAAGACGACATTTATTTAAAAAATTAACAAGACAATATATTAGTTCAACTTGGATTAACTTTGGTTAACATGTCAAATACGCTACCTATGATAACCCTATAAAAAGAAAATAAAAAAATATTAAACTTAATTCTCAATCAACCCAATGTTGAAGGATGAAATTTAAAACAAAATTCAACAAAAAAAAATGAGTTGAATCAACTCGGGTTAACCTGTCAAATATATGTCATAAAACTGAGATAACTTTATAGAAAACAAATAATTTTTTTTTATAAAACTCAATCCTCAATCAACCCAATGCTGAAGGGTGAAATTAAAAAGATATAATTAAAAAAAAGACATAAAAAACAACCTAGTCAATCGACCAAACTCTTGACCCGGGTTATGAGATCAAGGTAATCTTATAGAATACAAACTGAAACAAATTATGAAGTTTAATTCCTAATCAATCCAATATTGAAGGATAAAGTTCAAAAAAATACAACTAAAAAACCGAAAAAAAAACCCTAAGTCAAATGGCCTAAGCAGTCACTCGGGTCATAAGACTGTAATAACTGCATATAAAGCAAATAAGAAGATTATAAATCTCAATTCCTAATCAACCCAGTTTTGAAGAATTAAATTGAAAAAACAATAACAAAAAAATAACCCAAGTCAACCCGGGTTAATCTGTCAAACCCAGGTTAGAAGACTGAGATAATTTCATAGAAAACAATTCTAAAAAAATTATAGAATTTAATTCCAAATCAACCCAATGTTAAATATAAATATGTCACATAAATATAATTTATTTATATAAAATATAAACGTAAAAAATTAAAAATATTTACAATAATCTCTTTGAAGTATTATAAAATTAAAATTAAATATTAAATATTAAAAAATAAATTATTATTTTAAGAAATTTAACCAAACAATATAAAAAATAAGTGATAAGGTATTAATTAAAATTTAAATAAAAACATTAATTAAAAGTATTAGGCAAACTCGCTTGGCTAGGACCATATAACCTAGGTCCGTGCACTTGTATCTTTTATTTTTTATGTTCTAAACAGATTCATCTGCTCCAATTATTTTTTTGTAAATGGATGAGAGGTCGTCCACTGGGATATATGATGCTTCATCATCTACACCAATTTATGGTTACCTCTAGTGATTGAAAAATTGAAGTTTGAGTTTTGGACCCTAAAAACTTATTTTCAACCTTTTTGATCTAAAAAACCTTTGCAAATCTATTTTTAATCTCAAAATAACCTTTAATCTCTCTAGAAAATAAAAATTAAACAAATAAAAATACATAA
>Ga0307517_10006079_pt1 | contig 17985 bp, 14 predicted proteins | sample 23_EM_MG_FD_194515 | JGI IMG/M metagenome (GOLD analysis project Ga0307517, IMG submission 194515) | Populus trichocarpa ectomycorrhiza microbial communities from riparian zone in the Pacific Northwest, United States - 23_EM | ecosystem: Host-associated > Plants > Roots > Unclassified | place... | reverse complement strand
ACGTATTCCCTGCATTGAATTGCAAAATTCCATGAGAATGCAATGTGTAAAACGTTGCTTTGGAATATCGTAAAACTGTCGAAAGAGAAAACTCTCAGAGAATTAATGGGGATACAGTAGGGGTGAAAAACAAACAAACTGAGTGATAAACAGAAAAAGAATTAATTGAAAACTAAACCAAGAAAAAACAAAAAAAAACTAATTAAAAAAATTAAAAAAAATTTGGTTCGATTCTAGTTTGAGAAAGTTAAAACCAACTTAAATACATTAAACTAAACCGATTAAATTTAAATCTCAAATATTATGAAGGCTCAAAAAATATCTTGTGCTCATAACAAAAAAAACTAAAAAAATATCAAAAAAACACCTTAGATTCCTGTAAAATAAAACTTCATACAAGTCATGGTGTTATAAAAAGGTCTCAAAAAATCAATTAAATGAGTATAGATCTAACTTGGTTTTTAAAGAAAAAAACCGAACCGAATTGATTAATTTAAATAAATTGATCAATTTAATTTTATTTATAGTTTAAAAAATTATAAATTTTGCTATCCAAAAATACTCATCCTGGGATACATAGTTCATCATTATGGGAAAATCCTTTTGCTTTAGGTTATCGATCGGTTCCCGATCAAGGTAGATGGGCAGAAAGGAGGTTTATGAAAGAAAGTAAGAAATAATAAATGGAAAAATAATTTTTAGCCCACAGAATTTTTACATTTCATAAAGTGAATAATGAAAAGTAGGAGTCCAAGCATATCAATTTGATCTCAGCCAAAAGATTAAAAAAAAAAAAAAAAAGTAACAAACGGTAAGGGATCAAATTGATTAGTTGACAAAGTGAATTCCTCTTGTTTCTCTTTTAGATATTGAATTATATTATAAATTTAATTATTGACAATTAAAATGATTTCATTTTAATAAACCTATAAATTAATTTCAATTCAAAGAGTTTCAGACATGTATTCTATTATTAAAATTTGGGCGTGTATAAGATGAAATTTATAAGCTACTACGTATTTCATTTTCTTTCTTTCTTTTTTAATTTTTTAATAATAAAGAGTGTATTTCCAATTAAAGAAAATCATCTATTGAAATTTCTCCAAGGGAACTTACCTTTTGTCTTTACAGAAGATTATATTTTATTCAAGTACTTCCACCATTATAAATAGAGGCATGGACTGAGTGTCATAAGTTTCTTATCTCCCACCATTCCCATTTCTTATCTCTCTCATACGCAAAACAGTGCTTTGTAACCTTATAGTTTTATGGGCAGAAAATCCCTATCATTTCTCTGTTCATCTTTTCTCAGAGTCGTCTATCAACCAAAGTCCTCTTTTCACTCTTCCTCCTCCTCCTATCAACAGAAAGCTTAGCATTTTAGTCACCAGAGGGAGGTTTTTTTTCACACTTAGATCCTTTGTTACGCCTAAACTTCTCTAAATGGATCGCATCTTCACCAGTTCTGCTCTTCACATCACTCTCATTTTGCTCACAATCTGCAAAGGTACTATTTGAAAACCACTGATCATGCTAATTCTGATTTTCTTCTTCTTTCCTTGGATTTTTGTAGCTTGAAAATGTGTTTTAAATAATATGGACATGCACATTTGTTACAGGGCTATCAGGGGCTACATTTACATTCATAAACAGATGTGGCTACACAGTGTGGCCAGGCATTCTATCCAATGCAGGCAGCACTCCATTGGAAAGCACAGGATTTGAACTTCCACAAGGTGGATCACGATCCTTCCAGGCACCTCCAAATTGGTCAGGTCGGTTCTGGGGCAGAACGGGTTGCACATTTGACCCAAATACCGGTCAGGGTACCTGCCTAACAGGTGATTGCAGCTCAAACCAAATTGAATGCAATGGTAAAAATGCAAACCCACCAGCCACTCTAGCAGAATTCACAGTCGGATCAGGTGTACTGGATTTTTACGATGTTAGTTTAGTTGACGGATACAATCTACCCATGATCGTCGAACCGAATGGCGGGTCAGGTAGTTGCTTGTCGACCGGGTGTGTAACAGATATGAACCAGCAATGCCCAACTGAATTACGGGCCGATTCAGGGCAGGCCTGTAAGAGTGCATGTGAAGCCTTTGGGAGTCCAGAGTACTGTTGCAGCGGCGCGTATGGATCACCGGACACATGTAAGCCGTCGGTTTATTCAGAGATGTTTAAGGCCGCGTGTCCGAGATCATATAGCTATGCTTATGATGATGCCACTAGCACATTTACATGTACAGGAGCAGATTATGTTATCACATTCTGCCCTTCATTAACAAGGTAAGGATTGTATGCTCCTGTTTTATTTTTCACTTTATTCTGTATCTATTTTATATTAGCTTGTGGCATACGGATAGGAAATTGCCGTGGCAGGCAGGCATTAGATTAATTGGCACATGATCTGTAAATTGAAAGGGGAAAAGTCTCTATTTTTTGAGGTTCTGTGAGAGGAAAACACTATTTATATAATATGTTTTCAAGCTTTAATCTTGGAGTTAAATTCTGATTTTTTTTTTTTATTTTCATTCCACAGTCAAAAATCTGCAAGAGGCAATTCTCCACCAGCAAGCACAACAAATGGGTCTGAGACAGTATCGGGCGATGGGCCAGTAGGAATGGACACTTCATGGCTGCCAAACTTTCTCAGTGGGGACTCGCCAAATGCCCTATCTTGTTCTGTTTGGCAATTTACCTTGATTCTTTCTACAATTTCCTGTCTTCTCCTCTCTTTGGTTCATTAATAGCCTCAATTTTGGACAAAAGCACATAGAACTTAAGTGGTCGCTCGAAACTCGTTTTGCATTGGATGAAAGGGCTGATTAAATCCAGATTGTAAAGTCAATTTTCCAGACTGCATGTATAGAAAGTTTAAATATTTCCTTTTTCTTTGCAAGGAAGAATAACACACACACACACACACACACACACACACACACACATATGTTGTATTTTTTTCACCTTTTACTATAGAGTAAGAACCATTTGTGATCTAAAGCAATGAATTAGAAAGGAAGACACTTTCGAGATCGGCAAAATCATTATTCTAATTGATTTTGATGGCATTCGAAAGAAAGTTGTTTGCTTTACTGTGAATCTTGAGAACATGTTTGGTGAGAACCACCTAAAGGAAGCCCACTTTGCTGGAATTGCAAGCTTGGTAGATTTTTCATGATTTTGGCTACGATATGAGAAGTGTAATGATGCTGTCTACAAAAGGGCTATGCACCTATCATTTCCTTAAATCCATGAGACTAATCTTTGTTTCTTTGTCGACAGTGACCACAAATCAAGTGATCAACAACAAAATTAGACGAACTTTCGAAATCTATGCATGTTAAGTTGTTAGCCTTGCAAATCTAGTTTCCATTCTAAAAAGCCCCCTCAGCTTTCTCCGAAGTGGGTAGAAGGAACATCAATACCTGTCCTAAGATTAAGATTTGGGCCATAAGATGTAGATGGCAGACACTTACATCTTGCTTTGAAGGAAATGACTAGTGCACTGTCAAATCAATTACCATATGCATGCATTACAGCCACAACCCAAACTGCTTAAAATGATTCCATTCTTGTAATTTGTTCGTGAAACTAGATGAGATAGATGATGTGAGATGTGATAGCTAGTAACATAAACAGTTTTTCTTGAACGACAAACTTCATGCAAATATAGTGATCTTCCCTGTGAAATTGGATTTTTGTGGTTCAGAGGCTCGGGAAAGCTTAAGACCTCAAATTCGTGCACTTGATAGGTTACTCTTACTTTAGCTTGAAGACCTCTATTCTATTCGATAGGCTTTGAATGGTGGGGATAGGAAAACCTGCATGAGTGCATGAGTGCAACTTTGACCTCCCCAAGCACTAGGAAAAGAAGAAACCTGTTCTGCCTATAGAAGGTATTTTCCCCAAATAGGATATGCTCTTTTTCAATGGAATGTACATTTTAATCCATCAGAAAGGACAAGGGTCCCAAATCCAAGTCCAATGGCTAGAAAATTTTAGGATTCGGTCCCTCCATGATCAGGAATAATATGTTGCAAAGATGGTGCAGTTGGCCATATGGTCCAATTTACCCACTGCCAAGTTTGTGGAGGCATTAGCGGCTTTAGTACTAACCAATTCTGCTTTGGAATTTCTTAGTTCTCAAGAACACATTACTGATCAAGATTTTCTGTCAGTGGGAAATCATCGAAGGCATCATCTGGAATTCGGATCCTCTTGTAATCATCGGCAAAGAAAGAAATGTGGAATTAAAGTTTGTATCTACTTTCTCAAGGGCCATGGCAGGAAACCTCACCAGAAAATTCTTTTTTACTCTGACAACCATAACGAAGACTCGAGGCCTTTTGCATAGTGATGAAGTGCGAGAACATTATCTAGACTCCATAATTAATGTTGAAGACAAATATAATTGAAGACTTGAGAGTTGTATAAAATGTAATTTCAGGAGAATCAAATCTTCTTCTTTGATCACTCTCTTGAATCATCATCCCTTTTGGAAGTGGGTTCATGATCAATATCAAGCCTTTTTTCCCACAATTTTGCAATGACTTGAAATATTAACACAAGAATCTTTACCCTCATGTTAAAAATTCTTTATATGAAAATCTTAACCATAGTTTAGGCGAGTTTGTGATCTACCTCAAAGGTTAGGAGAAAGGGAAAATTGAGGTTGGTGTCTGATTAGCAGAAGATCAGATAATACCCTGCTGACCTACGTTCAAGTATCTTCAGTGCTTCGAGCTAGACGCACGAGATTACTTGTTTTTGGAGAGACACCCATGTCTATTATCTCTCAAAGATTTGAAGCTTAAAAGCTATCAAAATTAGAACTGAATCTAAAAGGATCCAACATCCTTGTTCAAGTCTAAACCTTTTCCCTATCTCTTGTGAGTCAATTTTACTTACGGCCAGTTTGGATTCACATTTCCTGGTAAATTGAATTTGCAGGTAAAAGCTGAAGGTAACAAATTCTTGCGACGTTCATTTATGGGCCTTAATCGACCAAAAACTTCAGACCCGGTACCCGTGCACGGACTATGAAACAGGAGGGGACCAAAATTCCATTTTTGCAGCTCATCAATAACTATGTGCTGAAAAGGTAAAATCTGTGTGTATACAATAGCTCTACGACCTACTATAAAGTTCGACTGTGAAAAATACATGAAGCAGTTCAGCTTCTCTAATAAACAGCATTACAGGAAAAAGGAATGCCTGAAAAAGGATGGAAATGGCACATTCTTTGGGCAATCTACAACTCATCCTTGACAGCAGAAGGTTCTGTATCCTCATCATCTCTTGTGGGTTCAGCTTCAGTGTTGGAAGTGGCTTCTTTTGTTTTAAGTTTCAACTTCTTCTACATCATCTTCCTCTTCAATGATTGCATCCGGACTGATGCTTAGGCTAGATTTCACAGAGCTGTAGATACGAGAGGCAAAATCTTTGGGATCGTTGAGCATGAAGCCACTCTCCATGAGTGCTGCTTGGTACATCAGTTGGGCAGTTCGCTTCACCCTATCGTCCCGGGGAAAGAAATTACACATTAGTTATTAATGAAAGAAACAGAAATATTGCTCATAGACTGAAATTTTTTAACTGAGATGTGCAATAAAGACTTTCATAAATCATTCAGGACATGCTCCCATTAGCAAACTAGAGATGAAGGTGAGTGTGAAGATGATGACGGACCTAGTCGATTCCTTGAATACAGGGGAAAATACTGAAAATGTTACTGGTAATTGAAAATGCACGGTCCAATTTTCCCAAATCAATCCATAAGGATTCAAACCAACCTCTTAAACATGAAGATAAATATTCTAGTGAATTTGGTAATCAGTTCCTTGTTGCAATCAATAATCAGACAAGTTCCACGATTTATTTTCATGTCATTAACTACCACTACCATTACAGCTTTGAAATTCTGGAAGGTTTGCTTAGCCTCTAGACACCAGAAACAAACGCGGCAAATAGCACAAAATGGTTAACTAAAACATTATCCATCCAGCATATTAAAGACACTCACTTTCAAATTCTTGTCCTCCAAGTACTCTCCAGCTTCGTCTCTGATTTGCAATCTTATCTCAGTTCCACGTCCCAGAGGTTCATTCCAGGTATCCTCAGATATCGCTCACGCTCCATCAGCCTTAGATTCCCACACATACCTGAAATCCACAAACAACATGTATCCAGTCTTTCCGGCCCCAACATTCAAGAACACTTACTGCTTGTCTTCATTATGCTTGCTAGGGACTTCAACATAATCAGCAGCAAGATATACAGAGTAGAACCCAACCCCAAACTGTCCAATCAAATTAAGGTCCTCACTTGACTGCATTTTCTCCACAAATGCTGCATCAACAACACAGAAATTTACATATTTAACCCCCAAACACCAAAATTTACATTTCCACCTTCTGTTCAACGTATATACCTGAAGTTCCTGACTTGGCTATGGTACCCAAATTCTTGATCAAATCCTCCTTCATCATACCTATACCTCTGTCGCGAATCGAAAGAATTTTCTTTTCTTTATCCAACTTAATCTGCATTTTACCACACAAAAACACATAATTAAAACTTCAAATTAATCACAATTTCAACAATTCTACAAAATTAATTAACCACTAACCTGAATTTCAAGCTTGGCATTGTCTCCTTCACCCAAAACGTCTTCGTCCGTTAGCGACAGAAACCTTATTTTATCAAGCGCCTGAAATTCACACAATTTTTTAAATTTAAATCCAATTCTTCGCAAAAACAATATAATTAGGTAAAAAAATTAATGAATGCTCACATCAGATGCATTGGAAATCAACTCTCTGAGGAAAATACTTTGTTGCTGTAAAGAGAGTTGATAATAATATCCATAAGCCGAGACACCGATTCCCTGAACCAGTTCGGTGGCAAATACGTTATTTAAGAAAGAACGGAAGGAAAAAAAAGAGAAGGATAGGGCGCCGAGTTTCTCGTCTACATTGGGAGGGTCAACGAGGAAATCAGAATCATCCTCTGCTTTTAGATACGTTAGAAATATCTGTATATACACGTGGCTTTGATTTATTGGTGATTGAGTCGTAAGTTAACGTGGGGGGAAGAAACTGCCAGGTCGGACCCACTTGATGAATTGAGAAATGAGTGTGGTTGACCGCTCAGGTTGGCTCAGAATTGCAATGGTGGGTGATTGGACAGGGTGTGACGTGGCAATCGGATGTTTGAACGTGGCAGAATGTTAGTGGGTATTATTCTTGACTCGACGTGGAGAGTGGAGCACGAGAGTCTAGCTTGCTCTGTAGACATGTTTGGTTGGCAGGATGATGACAGTTCAATCGCGGATAACTTTCTGGACGACCAAGGAAGGAAATAACAGGAGTGCTGTCAATTAAGGGTGATTCAATGATCTCCAGGAGAGGCCCACAGAGCTAATGACGCCAGGGCGTAAATGAGCCGGGCATCACGTGACAAGCTTTCAACGAGAGTCTCGATGACCCGAAAGTTCAACACTGCATAACCGAGACTGATCAGAGTCCAAGTTATCTAGGCCCGGCCCTTTCCTTTACACTATTATGTACATTTTGTTTTCAAAGAAACAATTATCTGCGCATCAATTTAAAATGGAAAAGAGGTCCAAAACCCCCAAAAGGAAAGCAGAGTAAAAAAAAAAAAAAAGGATCCGTTTCTTTCATGATAATTGTAATTATAACTCATTTTGAATGGGTTAAGGTTTAGATTAGTCCATATTAAAAAAAAAAAAAAAGTGATTCAGTCACTTACCCTAATAAAACTTGAGTTTCAATTTATTAATTTTAAAAAATATTATAATCAATTCGTATTGACCCTACTAACCTGTAAGTCTTGCAAGGTGTTTGACATAGCTTTTGTTTTTGTTTTTAGATATTTTTTAAAAGTGTTTTTTTACTTGAAAATTTATTAAATCGATATTTTTTTTAGTGTTTTGTGATGATTTTGATATGTTATGTCAAAAAAAATTTTAAAAAATTAAATTTAATACATTTTAAAGTGATAATTATTTTAAAAAGTATATTGTACTACAACCTCACACAACCCGCAAACTCCGGGACTGAATTTTACAAATGTAATGTTACAAGGCAGTACAATTCCAGCATTTATATTGGATTCGGTTATTAGAATTAGGTGGAAACAAAGACAGCAATAATTGGTGGTTAGGTTTTTGCCAATTTTGAATACATGTTAAACCATCAAACACGCCTCTAACTATACCAGAAGAATATTGGGGATGCCCTCTTTAATCACCAATCCAATCACACAAGTTTTACGAGATTGCCATCCTTACAGTTTACACGTCCTCTAGACGGCACACTCGTTCAGACTGCCCAATAATGCTTGATAAAAGTCGTCAAGAAACTTCACATATGAATTACAGTTTTCATTGGTCGGTCAATAGAAAAAAAACTGTTGGTTTTTGGTTGGTTTTCATGGCCTCCAGCTACTTTTTATTGCTAAAAACTATTCTCTAGTTGTGTTGATGGCAATATTATAGCTGGCTCCCACCACCACACATTCATGGGTGACCAGCGGCTACACTTGGAAGAAGAGATTGTGTTATTGGTTGAGAATTTTGGTCTGGTTAGGCACGGCGACTCTCGGCTCTGAGTGGCTCATGGAAACTCGAAGAAATGTATATTAGAAGAGCATGCTGATTGGACCGGGGGCGTCACCAGTGAACCTTTGGCAGGAAACACAAGTTAGAAAAAAACTTTTTTCTCTTTTGTTTTCTTGCATCATCGATGCTAATCACATCAATCTTCGGCAGTTTAAAGAGATGGTGTGGCTACTGGCGGAGCTAAGATTCTTGCAGATAATGTACTCTTTTCGGCAACAATACGGTAGCGTATAGGGCCAGAGTACATTGAATGATTTTTCTTTTCCTCTTAATAATCTTGGATTAATCGAGCTATGAGCATAAAGTCCAGCGACAAACGTTGCAACTAAAACATTAAAAGGCAATTACCATTTCATCTATAATCTTAAGCTAGACCCATTTTTACGGGTTGACTTGGTGATTTATGACTCGAGCTTAATTTGGATGGTTGTTGTTTTAATTGTGTTTGAGATTTAACCTAATTAAATTTGAATTAACCTTGCATATTAGTTCATGACCACCGAATCAATTTTATTCTTTAAATTTTTTATCCAAAACAATGTTATTTGAGTTTTTTTTAATTAAAAAAAATATATTTTTTCAGCTAATATTATGTTTTTGCTTGTCAGATACCAAATAATAATTGACACCGCCTGTGTATTAAATTGAAATTCTCTGCGCCCTCTTGTTAGATAACAACATAACTCCTTTGAAGTGGCCATCGGCCGTATTTACTCGGTCCATTAGCAGTTAGACAGAACGTCCCTGTCATGGCAATACCCTCATCTACCACGACGTCGTTGTCAAAAAGAATAATCAAAGCCTTGAATCTACTGCTATTACTATTAAAAACACTAAAATAAAATAGTCGCAAAGGTTTCTCCATCTCGAAGCAAGGAAATGCACGTGGTACTATCTCTTTGGTTACTTTCGAATCGGCGTATACATGACAAAAATATGATACCTCCCAACTTTCACTTCCAAGAGCCAGAAGATAAGCTCAACATAAACCAGTCCATTCCTCAGTCCCTCTCTTTTCCGTGGTATCATCTACCCCTCGACCGACATTCCCAACTAAAAACCCACCTCCGTTTCCATTTGCTGTTTCCACCTTGTTTACACACCCTCCTTTCCCTGATAGATTTACGAGCAATTGTGCAGAGTCTTTTTATGGCGCTGTCTGATGCGGTGATAGGGAATCTTACGACGATCTACGTGGCGGTGATAGCGGGAATTAAGGCTTACGGGCTGGTCTGTGGAAGGAGCTTCAGTGGTGTATTCGTGCTGATTGTGTCTACTGCTGTTGTGGGTTTAATCTTGATTGGGACGCTGACGTGGGATATTTCTCGTAAAGCCATGTATGCGATTTCACAGGATCGTGTCAATAATGTTCATGAGATGTGCAAAGGCGGTATTTGCTGGCACGGTGTCGCTGTCCGGTCGCCCGCTTCTCAGGTTCGGTTTAGACTCCCTCAGCGCTAGCAGCTATGTCAAGCAATACGGGCTTTTCTGTAAAAGGGCAAAAACAGTAAAAGACAAATAAGGAGGAGGAGAATAAAGAGGGGGGTTTGAAAAATGTTAGGTAGAGACTTTTTTTCTTGGTTTTTGGTGTGTTTAGTTGGGGATTGTGGAGCTTTTTCCATGAAAAGGCGTGAGCCACAAGGTGTTTGTTTGTTTGCCTGAGGGGGAAGGGAAATACAAGAATGTGCATAGATAATTTAAACAAGTGATGAGTATTTTTATTTTTGTGTATAAATAAAAATGTCTCGTGCTTTTCTTTTCTTGTAACTGTTTCAAGCTTTGCTACGTCAGCTATCTTTTAGCTGTTGAATATAGCTGGAAAGCCTGAGATGGAGGTTGATAGATTGAACGCTGCAAAAACAGGGGAAAGGGCAGTGATAGTACGTTTGAACTTTAATTGCTTCAAATTTCAGTCCAAAATTGGATCCACGGCTGAAATGAAATGGAGGCTGCTACTAGACAACAGCAAAACCAAGGGAATTGTCCAGCTGTCAAACAGTGGGCAGGTTTGGAGTGAGTTTCCAAGAACAGAGCTTTGCTGGATTTTCTTTGGCGTCTCAATTTTGGTTTTTTTTAAAAAAAAAATAAGCACCCGGAGACATTTAATAAATGCTATATTATAGAATTGCAGTATTAAATAAAATTTAAATTTAAATCGAAACACAAACATGGACGCAATGCAGTCTCTCTCAAACCGATAGACGTTATCATTTTCTTTCTAAAAAAATTCACTAAACATTTTCATTTTACTCCTAAAAAAACCAACAATCAAACTCACTGGACTACAGCTATGGAAGTATCCTCTAATTTACATAGATGCACATGTAATTACAAATGAAAAGTATATAGTATATGATTTGATCGATGAATATCACATATGGGATTGTTTCTTCGAATTTCAAACAGATTTCTCTGTATATATATATTTTCAAGTCGAGTCGTTTCTTCGAATCGCAAGCAAGTTTCTCTATCTGTATACATGTAGTATGAACAATATGCCAATCAGATTTAAAATCTCATTAGTAATAAGATATTTTCTAAAGTAAATTTGTTTTTCAAAGGGTTTTGGAGTGAATTTCTTTGTTGTTAAAAAAATACAAAAAAAAAAACGTGTGTTCTCTTTGTTCTCAGTATCTCCACCTCTCTTCCTCGTACAAACAACTCAATTATCTGGCATCAAAAAGCTCAAAACTAATAAGGTTTGGTTCAAGCCTCGTCATACAATTAGTTGATTTAATTCAGAAAACGAGTGACAATTAGGCTCTAACTCCAAACCTCGCTGTTATCGTCCAAAGGATTTGCAAAGCAAAAACGATTTCTGGTTTTAAAAAAGCACGCATAATCTTATTCCGGAGAGAAGGCACGAAATCTCATTCTCAATGTCCTATACATCTGGGCTCACCCGAGAAGGCCGGTAACATGGGCCTCTTAGTCCAAGAAAATCTTAAATGGGCCCCTTAATAGTAACATTGACCCGTGCATAAGCTCCTCCTTATCCTTATCTGATAGTTATAATAACAATGCTTAAGCCACTTCAAAAAGCCCATAATCTTCAATTTGGGCCTCAATAGACTGTCCACGCAAGAAATTGAGCTCTATTGCCTCTCTGAACAAATTTTCAAAGCAGCCAGCACAAACCTCCCTGCCTCTTCTCACTCCAACTCAATGGCTCCAAGCTTCATCTTTGAGCCTCCCAGAGAAGAAGAAGTTGAGCTATCAGAAGCAGAAGGGCAAGAAGAGGAAGAAAAGGAAGCATCAGAAGACGAAGGAGGAGGAGGAGAGAAGCCTTTAAATCAGCGGCAGAAGCAGTCGCCATGGGATTTTGCTTCCTACTCCTAATCCGTCGCCGAAGAACACGCTCGTCGAAGCACCACTTCCATCGATGAGAAAATCTCCAGAGCTCGCTAACAACTCTCCACTCCTATAACTAACCACACAGACGTACGACGCTAGTTCCTCGGATTCCGAACCAGATAAACAAGTAACTACAATAATGTTATAACTCTGGGGATAGTACAGTGCCTAGCTTGGTATTTTTAGATTTTAAGTTGCCTCTCAGACTGATTAATGGTTATATTCTGCAGGCTTTGGAACTTTTCAGGAAGCAGCGAGTTGATTTTTGATTGCAGCTGATGTAGCTGCCCGAGTGAGTGGAAGCATAAAACTTAGTAACTTACACAATCCTTTTTATAGAGTAAATTTGCTTTGTCACATCAATATCACCTGCTTGGCCCTTTTCTAGTCTTGTCTTGTTAATTTAAGGGTTTCTTTGTGCCGGGGTGTTCAAGAAATGGAAGCTAAGAATTCTGAATGATTTCCATATATTTTTCATTCGTCGGGACTTGGGAGTATTCAACCTTTATGTTCACATTTTACTCTTTTGCTCACCTCTCCTTTTTTCCTCTTCTTTTTTCTGCTATAGATTTGGAAGTTGGATAATGTAGTTTACGTACCTTTTTTACATTTTCTTTCCTTTTTTAGGGACTTGATATCGCTGGTGTTCATGAGACAGTTATTAACTGAACTATTTCTTGATGGTGACACGCCATCAGTTTTTTATCTGAATATTCTTTCATCGTGCTACATTTGAATGTTGTTTCTGGGTTGTTGAGTGTGCTCACTGCTTTGTGGTATCTCACATCTCTTTGTTTTTCTGTGCAGTTATATTCATAGAGTGGGTGTGCTGCAAGGGCCGGTAGAGAAGGATATATGATGGGTACACCACACTGAGATATTGTTCATGCACTTATATAGTTATAAACAAGAGATTGAATTTTAGATTATGTTATTGGTTTAATTTATTTAAATTTTTAGTACTTGAGTTTCATTAATTAATTTTTATTTATTAGGTTTGATTTAATTATTATTAAAAATTTTATTTAGTGGGCTATAAATCCATTTAGTTATTCTAATTAGAGTTTTAGTATTTATATCCTATATTTCTAAATGTTAAAAAATATTTTATTAATTGAATAAAATTTACACAGTTGTAAGACTTTTTCAACATCCATTTTTTCTCCTGCTTTTTTCTTCTCTTTCTTTACTTTTAATTCTTAACTTCTTTTTCTAAAAGTTTTTTTTCATGTTTTAATTTTTTTTTCATTGTTCTGCATCAAATTTGGTATCAGAAATGATTATTTAATTGTTCTTACAATTAAATGATTTATGAACTTGTTTAAATTAATTAAAATTCAAAGTTAAACGATCATATTCAGACTATACTTGGATTATATATCAAAGAGACGTTACAATAACTTGATCATGATTTTTGAAAGTATTATTAGAGTTGCCTTGAATTATACTCGATGAAGTTGAGTTTCTCAAATCCTGGGAGAATTGGTGAGGACATTAAGCCCAAGATATTGTTTATGCACTTATATGATCATAATCGATAAAGGGTAGTCAAAACCATTGAAAAATTGAGCTTTAAATTATAATTTTGGTTTAATTTATTTGAATTTTTAGTTGAGATTTATTAATTATGTTTTATTTATTATATTTATTTTGATTATTATTGCTTATTTTATTTAGTAAATTATAATTAGAATTTTAGTATTTATACCGTATTTCTTTTTCCATCTAGATAATTCTCACTTTCCTGGCCTACGTCACCCCAAAGAGAGATAAACCATCTACATCTGCCTCTTGTCTTATATATTGTTAATTTTGAGCCATTAATTTAGCATATTAATTCTTTTTTGGCTACTGCATCCACTCTTTCAAGGAAAACTGATACTAATACATTCCTTCCTATTGTTTAAATTCATGATGGCTTTCTAGGAGAAACCATGTACATTTTCAGCACCAAAACCCTAAGAAAATGTTTTCAGAACCGTGAAGATGTCAGATACAGTGGTTGTCTTGAATTTCTTGGGTTTTAAAATTTAAACCTACCTCTTAGGTATCACAATAGTTTGGCTGAGTGGATTGTGTTGCATCTGATAGAATATTGAATGTATTCCTAAAACAATAGGAAGGAATGTATTAAAATGTATTTATGGCTTCTGGACTAAAGTATCACCATTTAAATCTACTCGAAAGAAACACACTGTTGCACTCATGGATGAGTAGATCTTGTTTCTAGCTTTTATAGGCTCTTCATGTTCAATTTTGTTATATTATGATAGCTGATCCCTCAGTATTTGCTAAATATTTTGTCATAAACATTATGTGTGGATGCTTTCAGTTGAAGGCCATATTCCACATGATCCCACTGAAGTGTGTTTTTGAAAGGAGAATTTGGAGATAGTCTTACTCTTCATTATTTCTGCATGAAGTTTCTAATGTTAAAACTAGAAGTTTCACCCATGTGGTTGTTGAATATGACTCACCCAGAGTTGTCTGTATCGTTGAAGAGCTGTATCGTTGCAGAGCAATCGGTTATTAAGTGTTCTAAGATAATTGAGAAATGGAAAATCAAGTGGCTGACATTCATTAAGAGGAGAGGTCTTGATGGAATTCTGTTCTCATAGTTCTTTTAGCTAAAAAAATTTCTTATTTTGTGCTGATGTTGTCAATGTTCAATTGCTGCAGGGAAGAGAGAGCTCTAAGAAAAGCTGAGACGGAGGCAACCAAGGTATAGCGCTTCTCCATCTAGACTGCTTATCTGTTGATCTTGTCAGAGATATAATGCACTTACTCTATTGTCCATAGTGATAACTTGTCTTCTGTTTTTGGTTTTTAATTTCTATTTTTTGGCCATCGAATTGCATTGAAGGTCATTACTATCTGTCTAGAATTATTTTGTGGCTTTGGAAGCTGTTAACTTGGGAAAGCTCTAAAGTGAGTTCATGCACTCTTACTGTGTTTATTGCAGGCAGAAAATATGATTGCGTATAAGGATGAAATCTTTTCAAGTCCCAAAAGGACCTGGTTTGTAACAGAGAGAGAGAAAATGCTAGCAGCAAAGGTGATTTCTATACTGTGGTGGTTGTTTATGTTATGCCTTGTACTTTCAAAGACATATCAGTCCCAGTCGTAATTTGGAATTTGAATTTGTTTTTCTGGCCATTGAAAAGTGCCAGTACCATAGCCATCTAGAAAATGCTGATAAAGAATGCTAGGATTTATCCACTGTCATGCGCCAAGGAACCCCGAGTAATGCATTAAGTTTATCCTCTTGCTCCTTTCTATAATTTTACACGTGAAGGGGATAAGAATCATGTGAAGATGGTTTTTATGTTAGAGGAAGCATGCTTCCTAAGAAATAATGCTTTTCTTCTTTACAAATGGAATACTCACAACCTGAGTTATTTTCTCTTGTATTAAATGATTTTCCTCTTTCAGTTCAACTTTCAGGACTTTATATTAAGCAATACAAGTTTAAGGTTAGTTTCGCCTACTAATCAAACGGTGTGTACACTTGCATGCAGCAGTCATCGGTTAGGCTCTGGAAATGAGGTGATGAGTGCCCAGCAAGCTGAAGACCTTAAAATGAAGGAAAAGAGGAAGCGAGAGCGTGAGGTGATTGTTTTTCTGCAATTTAATGTTACCATTTTCTGATTGAAAAGATTTGCTCTTCCAAACAAACCTAATATCTGTTGAACAGAAAGATTTACCATGTAAAAAGCGTCGAAAACTACAAGCAGGCAGAGAGATGCTAGAGGATGAAGATCTAACTGAGAAACCAGAAGTACGTGTCCCCTCCTTTTCTGTGTGCAGAAATCGTGCATGCATATAATCTTATTATGTTGTCTTTGGCACTAGTTATTTTGAACAGACTAATATCAAATCATAAAGTAGACAAACGCTTCAGCTATGGTTCTCAAAGATGTATATGTGGCAGGATTCGATTTGGCATTTTGTATGTCCATGTATCTTGTGCTTTTCAGGTTTCATAGATCATCAAACCAGGCCAACTATTGCAGTGCTAAAGTTTTGTTATGTGCAGAGGTTTCTTTCATGCTCCTTTCAAAGTGAAATGAGTTGCTTGTATCGCAATGCAGGGAAGTGGAAAAAATAAGAAGGAAAATACTGGACTATCATTAGTCGATCTGGGTTACCGTCGGGTGAAAGCAGCAGAGGCTGTGAAGAAGGCATTGGATGCTGGCAAGATTGTGCAGAAGAAGGCTGGTAAGAAATCAAAGCCGCCTCCTGAAAGAACTCAATCAAGGACAGAAGAAATGCGGGAGCTGTTCCAGAGGGACATGAGTGAGAGAAAGCAGAAGAGAATGGAACAAGAAACAGGAAGTCCAAGAATTCATTTAAGAGCAAATCAAGGTACAAATCAGCTTGATATATCTCCTTGTCTCGGTACTTGTTTTTCTAGATCCTTTACGTACTGTTTTATGGCATAGAACCAAAGCTGCAAGAGGCATATCTCTATCAGCACAGGCTACATAAATAGCAGTGGTCTTGGCTTAGTCATTGCTACCAGTCAACCGCGGGCCTACTCACAAGTAGCTTATCACACATCATGGGTCCTATTACTGCATAAATTTTCTGTTTCTGACGTTATGAATGCCCTATGTATTCTTAGGATGGTGTAACCTGGATCTTTAGATTCCCAAAAATAAAATACACTACGATACCTGCATTGTCATACAGAGCATTATTACTGCAGCAGTGATCCTAGTGATAGATTTTTTATTTGTCACTCCCTGATGCCGGCAGAGATGCTTGTATTGCAAAAATCCTCTAAAAGTAGGCTAGCGCATATCTTTAGATGCTATAGATTTGTTTAGACAGGACATTCTGGAATAAGGTTCTAAGACTTTTTTAGTTACAAATATCAAAATAATATTCTTTTCAGAAGTTGCCGATTTTGACCATTCCAAGTACTGGAATGAGATACTCATTGATACCCATTTTCTCTTTTCAGGTATAAGCGGAGGTGGCCCTATCAAGTTTGCCATCAAATTATGTGGTCATTTACCTCGATAAATTATGAAGGTTCTATACTTTAGCTGTGCTGATTTTGGAGGAGAGGCAGGCAGATACTAACCGTTGATGGTGCGAAAGCAAAAGCATCCATACAAATGAAGTGTTCATCATCTCCCTTGATGTTTCAACTTACCATCCTGTATTTTCTTTTCCCAGTATCACTAGGTGACATCAAACCCTATTAACAAATGCTTTCCTGGGTTGATTTATAGATTGCAATATGCTGGCAGTTGGCCCACAGAGTTTTGATCTGTTATGCTGCCTTGTGGAAAAAAATGGTCTCGAGGCTCGCTGGCCTCTCCTGACTAGGGTTTAGTTTCTTGATTATTATTTCTGAGAAAAAATGTAACTCAACTTACCTTGTATGCTGGAATTGCGTGTTAGAAAAATATGTAAGCTACTACGAGCAGCAAGTCAAAAAGTTTTCTTGTCAGCAGAAACTGTCTTGTATTATCTGAGTTGTTTCTGTGGGTTCAGGAATTACAAGATATCAATGGTTTCATCATACCGCCACAGGTCCTGGAACGGTCTTCGCTGAGGATGGTAACTGCTAAATCCCTGTTTGGTTTTATGTTTTGAGAGTATTTTAAAAAAAAATTAATTTTTTTATTTGTTTTTTAAATTAATATTTTTATAGTATTTTTAAATCATTTTAATGTGATGATATTAAAAATAATTTTTTAAAATAAAAAAAATATCATTTTAATATTTTTTTAAAAAATACACTTTAAAAAACAATCAGAATTATACTTGTCCTTTTACACCATGTATCAAGCCTTTTACACCATGTATCAAGGGTAGGACCTGAACTACGACATTCCTTTATCCGTAACCAAGCCTTGACCACCTTTGGCCTCGTCGGTCTTCTGTTTTTTAGCTCACAGGGTGTTGCTTGGCTCGATTAGTCATCAGAGGCAGCTAGTTTTGTTTTATCCAATATGCAAGAGCGCTGCAAA
>Ga0307517_10006078_pt1 | contig 17985 bp, 27 predicted proteins | sample 23_EM_MG_FD_194515 | JGI IMG/M metagenome (GOLD analysis project Ga0307517, IMG submission 194515) | Populus trichocarpa ectomycorrhiza microbial communities from riparian zone in the Pacific Northwest, United States - 23_EM | ecosystem: Host-associated > Plants > Roots > Unclassified | place... | reverse complement strand
ATAGCGCCCGGTTGACGGGAGTCGTTGGATACCCGCGTCCGTGTAACAGCCCCCACGTGACATCCTCGCACGGAAGAGAGCCGTTGACATAATCGTCCTGGAACCTTGGACAGCGAGCATCGTCCGAGGTCCAGCAGCCCGTCAAGCTTCAAGCTCCAAAGCACCCAGAATTTGTGACGGGTTGTATATGACAGACGGCTGCGATCGTGGTGGGAAGAGTCCGGCTGCAGCAGCTCCAATCAAGCCCACGTGGGTTACCATGGTCCAAAGGACGGGATTGACGTCATTCTCGCATGGCCGCCCGTCACTGCCAGTGGAGACTCTGGCTCTGCTGTCCAGGCACAGCCAATGACTCTTCCTACCCAAATCCAAACTTGGATGTGGCGGTACTATGAGTTTGTCGTGTGGGCGATTCGCATGTGGCAGGCTGTTGTTCCCCGATCACTTCAACTTCTTGCTGTGTAACAAATTCAACGGGTGCACATCATCCCGGTTAGCGCAATCTAAAATCGACTGGACGGGTAGAGGTACACTACAAATGTACCGGAAACATCATCTCCCATAGACTGTGAAAGAACCCAACCTCACCGAGTTGTGATCAGCGGCTGGCCAGAATGTAAAGAAGCACATGTGCCTCAGTTCTGCACTATAGCCCGCTTTTCGGTTGCCGCGCGGTCGGGATATTTTATTCGAACCCAGAAGGTCCTGGGAGGAGGTAGGAAATCACACTGGGTGTGGTTTTCCCATTAGTGTCCAATCTCCCGGGGTATTGGCCTTTCCCTCTGTCAGGACCATTCTCGAACGGTTTGTCTGCCGCAACCCATCGGCTTTAGATCAGCAGTGGAGGAAAGCAAAGTACATCGGATTCCTTGCCGACCACACGACCAGACTTCGAGACCTTACGCGCGGTCCGCCGAAGGGCATGGGAATAATCTTCTGAGGTACTCACAAGTGAGCTGGGGATTTTGGACGATGGTTGCGAGGCCAAAATCGATGATTCGTGCGTTTCCAAATGTATCAACCATGACATTCGACTGCGGTTACGGTCTCCGCGAGTCAGGATGTGCCGGAGCTGGTAACTACACACACCCCTTTGAGGTCTCCGTGGGTCACCCTACACCTGTATAGGTAGGTAAGACCTTCTGCGACGCCAAGCAACTGAGGGAGGAGTGAGGCATGTAGTTGAGCTCAAAATAATTGGCTTGCTAGACTGAAGTTTGAGTCCGGATTCTTCCTCACATGCACCTGCAACTCTCCGCTCGGCATCAATTCCGAGACGAGTTGAAGGGGATTGAGTGTGACACCCTTGAAGGATACAATATTCGGGTGGTTCAGGTGTTCCAACATAATAGCTTTGTAGAAGTGCTTCAGAACGGGTTGCGCGATTATGGTACCTCTCCAACCTTTTCCCGATCACTAGTGATGGATATCCTCAGCCGTTTGATGCGAACTTTCACGCTGAGGGTCCCTTCGTGAGCGTCACAGAACCCGCCAACCGCATTGGGCAACTAGCTATGGGGCGAATGATCTCTAGACAACTCGTAGATCGTGGGGAGGACCTTCTGAAAGGCACGTAAACATATGGAGGTACTTTCTGGTTGGCCCGCCGGCACGATCAAGGTGGATAAGGAATTGCGAAAGCAATTAACTGGGTCCCCGTCGCGGAGACAAACCTACGTCGTCCAAGTGGTCCACGAATTAAAACAGTTCGTGGTCCAGAAGCCCTTGAAGCCATTTATGTATTCCTTATCGCGAAGAAGTTCGTCGAGTTGGCGAGAAAATTTGGTTGGCGGCCTGTCCAAGTCGTACAGGCGCTGTGGGGATATCGTATAATTGTGTATGAATGTTCAGAGCCTGGGGTGCGGACAAACAGTGCAAACAGAACTGCACTCTCCGGAGCCGGACATATGCAGTAGGCGAAGCAAGGAAGCCTCAAGGCGGGAAGGGCACTGTATACATCACCTCCACGGTGATAAACTTCGGGTCCGAGGTACAAGCCGTCAGGGCTGCTTCCGACGCATAAACCCGTGGCTTACCCGGTATGAGTTCATTATCATAACATCACTCCCGTGCCCTTCTGCCACCGCCTCAGCGGCCTGCAGGTTCAGCCTAATAACGGGACACCCTCCATCCGCATTCCTTTGCCGCTGATTCGCCAGTACCGACGCACTGGCAGAAGAGTGACCTCGTGTGGGGCGCGTTCCAGCCGTCGAGGAAACAAGGAAGTCGTAATGAGTGTGTGGTGATGCCGCGGTAGGAGTTCTCATTATCGTCGATCGTCCTGGCCTATCCAAGGCCAATTACAACGGACCATCTACCACGGTTTTGACAAGCCGATTCGAATAGTGGCGGTGATTCAACAGGGCTATTCCTGAAATGTGTTCGGCGCGCAGACGGCGTGATCAGAGTGGAAGCTGGTCGAGGATTTGGGTGGTGGCTGTGAGTGGGTGATGGTGGATGTTGAGTTGAACTTCGCACACCGCTACGCCTTGCTTGTGTCGGTGGGGGCAGAGAGGCCTCCTCCTTGCCTTTGGACTGGGCCAATATAATCTCAATAACCGATATGTTGTAAACCATTGCCGGTGGGATATCCTCATCCATTTCACCCAAATGTCCGCTTTTGTTGTATACAATTCAACTATTATAAACTACGACAAACGGAATGCCTGCATTCACTTTACCCGAATATCCGCTTATACCACGCACACTGCCGGTCAGACCTATGGCCACGTATCACAGGACCTGATGGCTGTTTCTCTGCAAGTCGTGTTGGAGGTCATTGATCATCTGTCAACGCGTTTTGGCGCCATGCTGAGGGTAGGAGGACGAAAACCAATGCCCGGTACGAAGTCAGTCCCGCATTCATCGGTCGAATGTCGTCTCGCGGACAGGCGGTTAGGCAGGGGAGATCCCACGCCATCTTGTAGGGATCCCAGCCACTCGGTATGCGCATCGGTCCCTCGCATTTGGGACTAGGCAAAACAAAGGCCCCCTATGGAACGAGTCTCGCATAAGTATCGGGTAACCTGGTGGAGAGCTGGGCGCCTACTTTTTAGTCGACTCCAGAACCCTTGTTTCTTCTCGGGGTAATTGGGCGGGTGATTGGGCCCGACTGCCGAGACTTTTCCTTTCAGTCAAAAAGGTTCGCTACAGGTTGAGCTGCCAGTGTACCCACCTCGTGCATCCCCCGGAGTCTTTCCGACGATCCGTTCGCGGCTGCCCGTAAGCCCACCTACAAAACCAGAGGCGGGTTAGTACCGTTCGATAGCTCTCGCACGCTCCGGAAAACGCACCGCTCATCTGTGTGCTGGGTGACCGCCGAGTGGGGTCCCTCTGCTCGTGGGGAGGTCCCTGGTCCTCGGTGAGTGTTTCATCTAGGTTCAACCTGGATCTAGTCCCGTTTCGCAATTCATAGCCTAATCCCCGAGGGGCTCAGAACGGGTTCGAAGCCAGGATACATAGAGCACTAACGAGAAGCGTTCCCCGTTGCATAACCAGTATTCATTCCAGAGGTATCCCTCCTAGAGTTTTGCCTTGAAAGGGTCCCATCACCTGCATCCAGGAGATCGGTACGTGAGCCTGCCCTACCCCCGTTGTACAGATCAATCCCTATAGATTCGTATACGTTCACTCGATAATATCAGTGAAACAGGGGAAACGGACGCACTGGACTTGTTGAACTGTCCCAGATGATCCCGAGATGAATTATTCGGTAGGTGCATGCCTGCTTAAGATTCCATTAATATCATAAATGCACTCGAACGGGAGGCGCACAGGAGGGGTTCCGACTTGGACCATTTTGGTAGTATTCGTCACCTACGTCGAGAGCCGAACCACCACCCACGTCAGGCGCTGAGTAGGGAAGAATCGAAAGAGGCAACATACGAGAGAATCCACGGTTATCTTGCCGTGTGCCAGACCCATACCTTCCCTCGACCTCGGGGTGTGTTTCGCCTAAATCCGCGCGAGACTGATTGCGGGACTTAATCCCTGCCTGTAGCTCGTGACCTGATATTCCGAGAACTCAGCATGAACTCAGGGTCAGGAGATGTACAACACTAACGAGAGGGGTTCCTCCCACCGCCGAGTAGATTGGTCCCTGTGGGTTCGGAGTTACACACTCGATAATTCCTGCACGAATTGCAAAACTGACATACTAGACTGGTTGTGCTGTCCTAGGCGATCTCGGGACGTATTGTTTGGTAGATTCACACCTGTTCCAAGGGTTACCGGCCGGGGAAATGTAACCGGACAAAGAACGCACGGGAGGGGTTCCGACTTTGGCTACCTTGATAATATCCGTCACCTACATTCAGAGCGGAACCTTCATCCACGTCAGATTTCAGGTAGGGGAGAGTTAAAACAAGTAACATACGAGAGGGTCCGTGATTATTCTGTCGTGACCTATGCCAATACTTTCCCTCACCGTTGTCTTCCGAGTCACGGTTGGGATCCATTCCTACGCCCGTGTCAGCAACGAAGGTGGTGGGCTGATGAACCGACAACTCACGAGAACCTTTGCCTCTCACGTCTCTTTTCGACGCCTCCCTACCACCAATAGCGTTCTGGAGGTTGGTACGAGACCCTCCAGATCCGCCCGCATGGTCATAGACTTTGTTACGAGCAAGGTCCGTTTGCGGCTCGCTGAAGTTGAACTGCCCAGGGTCTTCGGGCATTGGGGAAGAAGGCTCAGATTGGTCCGTGTTTCGACGTGACGGCCTCCGGATGACCTTTCCGTTCGATCGGCCACTCTGCTGACCACCAGAACGGTAATGATCTGCGCCAGATGCCGGGTCTTGTGTTATTGCTCTGTGGTTACCACGTTGTTTTGCATCTTGGCTCTCATCCATCCGCCCACTCCCACCATGACTTTCTGGGGAGGCAGGGCCACTGCTGTAGTGTGACCACTGGGAAGATATTTGCGGAGCGGGGCGGGAAGCCGGTGAAACCATGTTGTGGGGTGAAACAAGACGAGGCCCCACGGACGGATTCTTCCCTAGATGTTGTTGCCCTGGTGTTGGGGTTGAATCGGAGGTAAATCCATAGATGAAAGATTCAATGGGAAGGGGTCTGCACACGAAAAATCGATCGACTCGACGAATTTGCGACCGCAGAAGTGGAAGGGGAGCTTACTTGTCACTCAAAGCCTGTAACACCTCTGAAATTTCCGGACGTAAGTGATGGTCCTGATCCCAGCAACGTTGCATCAATCTCCACAGCCCGCTTGTGAGAGCTTGGTGCTTTGGTCGTGGCGGGCGCTCGCCGGTCATGATAGCCAACATGGCTGCTGCAGGTAGACTGGGATGAAACGGGACTTCACCAGTGAATACCTGCATCGACGCGAAACGGAAATAAGTCGAGGCATTACACACAGCGGACCTCCAGTAACGCACCTCGATCATGACCATTGCGAAAGAGAAAATGTCCGCTTCTTTGCTGTATGTTCCCACCTCATTCAAAATCTCCGGCGCGGTCCATCGCGCGGTATGACCCTGATCATCAGAAGCACTTCGGAACGAATCTAGGTTTCGTGTGACAGTGGCAAGACCAAAATCCGTAATACGTGCACGACCGGAGGAGTCCACGAGGATGTTTGGCTGGGTGGGTGTCGATATGGTGGCACAACAGAGTTTAAAGCAATCACGTACCCCCTTGAGGTCTCCGTGTATCACGTTGCGGGAGTGGAGATAATGAAGACCGGCAGCGACGCCAGATAGCTGACGACGGGATTAAACTTGGGATCACATATAGCAGGAAGATCACCCCACAAGACTGAGCCGGTCTGAACCGGGGTGCTTCTTTGTGTATTCCGTCAAATCTCCACCGGACATCCATTCCGAGATAAGCTGGAGAGGTTCTAAAGTGATTCCAAGGAGGGGGACAATGTTTTCGTGTTTCAAGCGTTTCCACACCACGGCCTCTTGGTACAGGGTCTACGAGTCTCGTGAGTGACGGCAGTTGGGGAGGGCGAAAGGGTAACACACTTTTGTAGGGCTCGTGGGACCGTCCTTGGAATACACACGGATACGTTTGGCACAAACCTTTAGACCGCTGAGGGACCCTTCGTAAACATCACCAGACCCTCCCGAGGCGACAGGCCGAGGACCGATATTCAAATTTCGGGACGAGAACGTGTATGACGCCGGCAGTATTGTTCTGGTGCCGCATATATGCCTGAGTTCGCGCAGACATCTCCGGAAAGCGGAATCGGAAGGATCAAGATTATCGAGAGCCTATGGTAGCTTGAGTGGAGAGTGAGAAGGTGATACATGGCGGCGCACCTTGTCCAGATAGTTGACAATTGCCACCAGATCATCGCCTTGGATGCTTGGCACCCATTGGTTATACTCCTCTCCCTGAAGTATGTTGCTGACTTGATCGTGAAAGTCGGTGGAAGACCTGTCAAGGTGGAGGAGTTGCTTCAAAGGATTGTGCGAGGGCATGACGACTGCTTCTGACCGCTATCCTGGTGTGAGGATGGGACGCCTCCTGGTGACGAGAGATTGTATATGTACCAGGTGCCTCCCTTGATCCGCGAGGCACATGGCCGCGGGAAGTCGATAGACGCTGTCACAGCCCAATGTGTTAACGCAAGGCGGAAAGCGCGGGGTGCGTGCTACACGTGTACATAGGATCTGTTGCAATAACCACAGTGCGTTGCAGACTGCTATTAAGACGACGGTGAATCCCAAGTCGAACGTTGAACGTTGAACCCTTGCGGAATAGTGACACACGTGTAACCAAAACTCGGGCCAAAGTTGAAAGTTGTATAGCAATCCGGCTGGAACCGCTCCACAGCGCGGTCGGCTCGAAACCTGACTCAGCGGTCGGTGGGGGATCATGGGAGGGAGGGAAAACAAGCGGAGGTCTGGAAAGTTGTCCGATTCGTCACGCGTCACGCGTCAACACGTGCCCCGTTGGCGGCCCGCCATGCCACCCCCAGGCCTCAACAATGACGTCATAGGGACATCGGAAGCTCCTTACGCGCCAGCTCTGAATTTGAGGCTGGAGCCACCTTATGCGGCAAAGATGAGCTCGTGAATAACCCACAACCAAGAACGCGACCTCATTTGGTGCACAAGTCTCCAAATTCGAATCGCCGTCGCGCAGTTGGTGAGAGATGACGTCTTCAAGTTCACGACTTCACTCCAGCTGTTCAGCAAAACTTCATGTTAGCTTAAACTCCTTGATCCGTACAGCATGCACGCGCGTGATTCAGACTTGCGTGGATGAATACTAGGAAATGAATCTGAGCTGTCCAGAGCTTACGGGATCGGGGACGATATGTTCAAAACGTTAACGGGGATTCATTGGGGACCGGCAACCCGCCTTGGTCACGCGTGATGATTTCAAATTGCTTCACAGCAGGGGCGATCAAGTGCTCTTCTCAACTCTTTCAGTCCGCCTCCAGAGTAGGAACATCGGATGAGATGCACGGGAATAACGCGCAGCGTGATATTGCATTCATGCCTAACATGATTTTCTCAGAAAGACAAAACTCCGTGTGAAATACTTACCCCTAAGGTTTCGAAACATATACCCTTTCTCAACGGCCGGGATGTTATAAATGTCAAATTACATCGCTCTCCAGGCCGTTGAGCATCTCACCCAACATCGCACCCAACACCACTGGAAAATTGTGCAGAAAACTCGAGGTAGGTATTTTTTGCCCCTTATGTCCGAGATACAGCCGAGATCGACTCGGAGTTGGACCCGTTGCCACAGCGGTCGACAGTGGAACCCAGGGTGAAAATCGAGAGTGTATTGATAACAGATGGGGGAATGGAGACTATGGTAACTACAAAGAACATGTAGTACAGGAGTGAGACCAGAAAGACGCGTCGAGCAAATGTGCATCCAGTGCGAAAGGAAGAACATTACATCGGATGAACTGGATAGAGTACTACATCAACGGGTCAAACAGTAAACTAACAGATCCACTGTGTATTCGTTCCCACAGTAGTAACAAGATCCTCTGCATTGCGCTTTGGAGCAATATTTTTACACATAGTAATGGCGCGGACGCCGTTGAAGAGATAATTGTCTGTATACCCCTGTCCAGGCGGGGTTTCTTCACTCGTCTCGATCACCGGGTTCGATGGGGGTGTTGCAAAGAAAACACAAATTTCTGCCATTTAATGTAATTTCTCCCTAAAACCATGTTAGGAGGTTAAAGACTGGTATGTATCCTTACAGTATATGTTTTTAACCTGTTTGTTGCACGCAGTATCCTAATGTGAAAGAGTTCATAAAAATGTGGAACGATTTGAGTGTGTGGGAAATCACGCGCGGGATCAAATTTTGGCAGAGGGTTGCCAGTCCCCAGATTCATATCCACACGCACGTCCTACAGATAATCACACGCAGAAAACCGTATAGAAAGCACGGGGTATCCGTCCCCTTCTGAATCGCTGTCGGCTAACGACGCCCCAGCCGCCTCTTCCCACGTTGCCGGATCTAGCCCCTTCACCGATACAACCTCTCAACCGACATGCCTGAGAGACCCTGTGGAGATCCATTCGTATGAGCCAACTAACCCTTCCCCTCCTGTGTGTATCCGAACTGGCCGTCGAACTCCTTCCACCTGACATGAAACATTCCCGCTAACCACTCTGAACAAACCCCCAAACAAGAAACATTCCTTTAATCGTCGTTTGATATGCATTTATAGGCCTCCCAAGTGTTCCATCCCAAGGATTCGATAGGATTCAAGCGTCTCGCATCCGCACAGCGGGACGTTGCGTCCACAAACCCGTTGGTCCAGACCCACATGATCACCACTTCTGCAGTGTTCCAACAGTCGAGTTCTTCGGGACGCCTGGGTGCTGAAACAAATTTCGTTGGTGAATTAGGGAGCTCTGTCCTGACCTTTATCACCCAGTCGAGCATGCATTCAAAGGCAAGCATCTTTCATTCGGTGGAGACGGTCACTTCACAGGAGGCGAAGTTCGAACGGCGGAGGTGGTCCCGCCTGAACCCGACCCGGAAAACTCGATCAAAAGCGCCGCGCTCGACATGGGGCCATAGTCGCCTGCGAACTTCGGTTGCCCAACCTGATGAGGGGGTTTGGAATGAAGTCGAGTGGATCTCCAACAGCCTCGAGAAGTTTTACTCGTTCCACGTTCGAGAATACCTCTGCCTGTGAGGAAAGCCATCTAAAGCGGGGCTGGGGTGGGTGGGTTGGCAGTAGCGTCGGTGTGAAGGGGTAAAATCGCTGGGTAAAAGCCTTCCGCCCCTTGTCACTTGACAATATGTGGAGGGCAATGGCTCCTGGATATGGCGTGGACCCCGTGGAGTACAACACCCCGCTCAGCAGGAGAAAATCCAAGAGGGGACGAGGTGCAACAGAATGAATGTGATCGGAACGTTCCGTAAACGGGGAACCAAGCTGTTTCCCAGAAAATACAACCACAGGGCTAGCCATCAGGTACCTCTCGTCCCCGGGACACCCCGAGTCAAGAATTCTGCGTAGCCACAAAATGCACACTTCTTGGAGGTTCACAACCCGAGGCAGGTCCAGATCGTTTAAGGTGAAGAGTAATGAAGTGACAGTGTCAGGCTAGATGCTGTCCTCCCCAACGACCGCTGTCAAGTGATCACGGAGAGTATCAACTACTGCGAACAATGAATGGCTTTCCATATGTAGGACCGCGAGCCAACTTGAAACGCGCACAACACTCACTCGTTGTTGGGAAGGTATAGATCATTTATGTCTACTGTGACCCCTAGGCGGGTAGCCAGGATAAGGGTCCAAATGATTTTGAACGCGGTAGGAACTGGGCTGCCATCCGTGTCTGTATCAACCAGTAAGAGTGAACGCTTGTCGATTTGTCTTGGACGCGACGCCACCACCAGGTCGTTCGGAGAGTAACCCTCGGAAACCACATCTTGAAATTGGCCGAAAGTTTCTCAGCGGAGGTCGAATGCTAAGCTCTAGGGGCCCGCCTAGAACAGGGGTCTGCGCAGTGAAATCGGGGACTAGGGCGACCAACTTGAACGTGTCCTCGGATGAAGATAGCAATTCGGTGTTGTCCAACGCGTTCACAGAGTTCCTCGAGGCCGTCACTCTCAGGTTCCGCACTGAGCCAGATGCTGAGTACCGATACCAGCGCCATCTCAGTTGAACTCGCCTGATCCACCCTTCCGGTAACAGCTTGCCGATCCAGTAGACATTCGGAAAAAAGGTTTGCGTGAATGTGAGGTGAGAGGGCCCCCGCAATTTTTCCGGATACTGGATGATATCCGCAGTAAACCAGACGGTGGAAGATATCATGTCGCTGTCGGCGGTGGAGGAGAGAACCCAGGTAATGCAACGGGGATCTGCTTTACTGTTCTCCTAGTCCAGCGAAACGTCGTCGAAAATTCGAAGGGGTAAGGTCACCGCCGCTTGTGGTATGTTCTCTATCTCCGGTGGGGCGTTGGTGGTCCAGGCCAACGCATTCAGCGCACCGCGCATTCCAAATTGAAAGCGGCGGAGGAATTGCTACAACTTCTTCGTAGGAGAGCGGAAGACGGCAACCGACGGTGTAACGAGAGGAGCAAGGGTGATGTGGCGGTGTGAGAGCAGAGTCCGAATCACGAGGGAGGGAGGGGTTGGGACAACTGTAGAAGAATTTTGCGGCGAGAGTAAAACAAGATAGGAGGCGACCCCGAAGAGTGTGACGGAAATGACTACTCCAGCAACGGTGCGGCGGCAGGGCGCTTCCGGGTAGCAGTAGGGCCAGTTGAAGCATCATCGGGAGCCTCCCGATGACGAGTTAAAATGCCACCTCCCCAGCCCATCCAGTTTCCGCTGTCTGTCCCGGCTCCTGCCGATGGCAGAACTTCCATGGTTCCGGAGACACCTATTGACCCATTGCTTCCCTAGCGTCGCAATGAACGCGGCAAAGAGTGAGGTCGTAAGGCTGGCGTAGAGCAACGATTGGACGGTGATAACCTTAGGAGGTGGGCTGATCGAGGTAGTGGCGGCTGGTATTACGTTGGGGAAGGGAGAAGTATTCACGGTATGGATGAGGATGTGCATGTAGGTGGCGGTGAACTCGTTGGGATCGGATTCCAGCTTGGATTGGGTATCAATGATAAATGCGGGGCCTACAGCTGAGAACAAACCGGCCTACACGTCGCAGAGGTTAGGCAGAAGGGGGTGAGGTTAATGAGGCAGGTGATGGCACAAGAACTCACGAAGATGAGGGAGGCGTTGAGGCCTTCGTCATATTTCTTCGCGTGGTCTCGGTTAAACTCGTCGGATTCCTTGCGGTATGCGGCGAAGAAGCCGGCGCGTGAACAATTTGTTCTCAACGGCTCAAAGAACCCTCTGAGTGCGGAATGAAGGTCGTAGCGCCGGATTATTGTAGCTCTGGTGGTAACCGAACGAGGTGGGTGCACCACTTTGGGTCGAGCTGGACAGCCGCAGGACCTTGGGATTGCACCGTCGCTTGATCTTCGAAGGCGGGTTGCGCCATCTCTTGGGAAGGTGACGGGGAACAGACAACAAGGTCAGCACCGACCCGTGAGATTGAGACCACTGGGAGCGCCGGCAACTCCCGGTAGTTCGAGCAAGTGTTGCAGCTGGTTTCGAACCACAGGACCAAATTACTGCTGCCAACCCCCCGGGCATTTCCTCTTGACGACACCCCGTGAATAGTCCGCTAAGCGGTTATCGCTGGCCGTCCCCGGAGTTCCGTCTGGTGCAACGGGGTCGGAACAAACGACTACGATGTCGAAGTGGCATGAAAGTTGCGCCAAACCATTTGTCAAGTACCGTCCGTTCCCATGCGCAGTGACCCAGTTTCCGGACGGGGAGAGTGGTTCACCCTACACCGCTCGTGCGCCTCCTGCTTCCGTCTGTTACTCCTACGTGCCCAGACGTTTAGGGATTTTCGGCCACATGGCTGGGGCGTCTCCGGTTTGGCACTAGTCCGACAGATATGTGTATTCTCCACAGGCGGCTAACTTCCCGTCCAATCGTCCGCACTCCCCCAACTATACCTCCACCGCACCACTTGCGCTCCTCGCCCAAAGCTGGTGGCAATGACAACACATACCCGCAGGGTCAAAGTGTCGGTCCTCGACGACAGAATCGATATCCTGAACAGGAACGCAGCCGACGCCTCCCCTGTACAACAGGTCTACAGAACAGTTAGCGATATCCTAGCTTTGGTTCGAGTGATTGCTCAGGTTCTGCTCCCACCTACGACTCTCATTGTGGCGCAAATAGAACAAACTGATTGATAGTGAAGATGCCATGCAACTATCCGAATACTGTTTCAATGTGTGCAAGACTCTGAAGACCACAGTTTTTCGCACGAATGCGAACGATCTCAATGACCCCGTAAGTGTGGCACTCAAGGATTTAGAAAGGTATGTCAATTAACCCGAGCCTTGCCTGCTGACTATATCGAGCGGCATCAGGTTCGCATGCGAAATCGAGCGGACTCTCAAGAGGGGGGTGAGCTCGCCACACTCCGGGTATAACAAGGAAAAGATCGAAGGCTACAAACTGGAGATCCAACAAGTACTTGGTATCCTTGACACACCAAGCACACCCCTCGATGAAAACAGCATGATTAAAAGTATCAGCCCTGCGGCACAAGATCTATTTGACAGCACTGCTACTACCTCTGTAGCAGAGAGTGGTACGACCCGAGCCCCTCTTCGTCAATTTTGTGCTGAACGTCATTTATTATCTAATTCATTCCTCTTATTTTCAACACCCTAGCCGTTTGGTGTTTGATCAAACGTACATTCTCTTCGCTCGACCGGTCCTCCCTGATCGAGTCTGTCTTTTCGAGTGAGGATTGGGGCAGCATGGGCCACAGTCTCTCTGGAGAAGACGCCCAGTCCTTTATCGACGTGATAGACGAGGTACGTTCTGGCTTGCTCGTCACACTGAAACGCGGCTCATTTAAATTGACGCCTACACATTCCAACAAGGCACTACTGGACGTGCCTGATCTTTCACCGCCGATCCGAAAGAAGTGTCTCAGATCATTGTACAGAACGTGTGGGCGTCACGCACTTCTTCCAACCCCCATGAAGATCCTCGTTTGGTATGACAGAATGGGCAGCGCGCTGTACAGGGGTGGGTTTGCGGACGTATGGAAGGGGGAACATTGCGGCCGAGACGTTGCTGTAAAGGTTCTCAGAACGTACACTAATGGTGACTTGCAGAAGGTCATTGGTGTGAGTTGCTGGCTGTGTTGTCTGTCCACATGTCGACGAGCCTACTGAACTCTGTACAGAGGTTCTGCAAGGAGGTCGTGACGTGGAGGACCCTTCGGCATCCGAATGTACTGCCGCTAATAGGTGTAATGATGTCCGAAACTCAGTTCGCAATGGTATCGGACTGGATGGAGAATGGAAACATCAATGAGTTTGTGAAGGCAAATCCGGAAGCGAACCGGTTAGAACTTGTATGTTTTCGATTCAAAGTCTCACGCCTCTACAACGCTCGTGGACGATTGAACGACTCCTCTAGCTGGGAGACGCCGCTACTGGGTTAATTTATGTTCATAGTCAGGGAATGATTCACGGGGATCTTAAAGGGGTGCGCTTTCGACAACATGTATCGCTCTTTTATCTGACAGAGTTTGTTCGTCAAGGCAAACGTACTCGTTGACCAAACTGGCCATGCTCGCATAGCTGACTTCGGCCTGCTCACGATCATCTCGGATCCCGCAAACCTTTTATCTTCCACCTCGTACATACAGGGTGGTACGGCCAGGTGGATGAGCCCGGAGCTCATCGCTCCACAGAAGTTCGGGCTTGAGACCAGTCGCCCAACGAAATCCTCGGACTGTTACGCTCTTGGAATGGTCATATATGAAACTATTTGCGGGAACCTGCCGTTCCACAAATACACAGACCTTACTGTTTTCGTAAAGGTCTTGGAGGGTGAACGTCCCCCTCAAGAAGTTGGGTTCGCGGATAGTCTATGGGAAATGTTGGAGCTGTGTTGGAAGTCCCAGCCAAGTGCCCGTCCGAACGTTGAAGACGTTCTACAATGTCTGGAGAGGGTTTCACGGTCTTGGGAACCACCTTCCCCTGACGCTCATAGGGAAGTGGATAAGGGTGTTGATTCGGATTCACTGAGTGATACTTCTGGTATGTCGTCTCGATTCATCCCCTCTGCAATGTTTCACGGCCTGAGTGTGTTCCATTCACCCGCGTCATTTCTTTGATCTCCGCACACCACCAGTGTACAACGAACCCCCCCACACCCAAGGCAGACCGGGCCCATCAGGTCTTTGGACCGCTGAACCTTCCTCACCTAGCGGTTCGTTTTTCCTCCCACTTTTCGGTGTTACCGCCACCTCATGTGTTCAGGTTTTGTAGATCGGCATGATCGATATCGATATCTCGTTGACACGAATCTGCTCCAGGACCTCAACCATATTGCGCAACCTTCCGCCGGACCTCTCACCAGTGTTGCAGGAGCTTACATTTTGAAAGAATTCATGAAGGCACGGTTCAATGATCCTATCATGCGACACACTTTTGTTCTAACACATTCCACAGCGGCACATAATCGACTCGATGGACGATGATAACGATGAAGGGACATAGATTCCGAGGATACAATGGGCTACCGCAGCACTTAAAACAAGCAATGAGAAAGCGTGTATTGATTCCTGGTGCCTTCTCGTAGTGATGGCATCCTGAGCATGTGGCTGAAACACCTTTCCCCAAGTGGATGACGGGCATGTAATACTCAGCAATGTCAACTCCATGGTGTCTTTCTATGGCTGCTATTACGAGCCTGCTGTGTGGGGCATCGGTCGGGGGTTAAAAGGACAAGGACTGGGACTCATGGCCTTGTGTCATTGGAGCGCGCCGAGCGGTATGCAAAGTGCTGATGCCGGTCCTACCCCAATCCTCCTGGCGACAACTCGCTGATCCAGTAGATACTCAGAAAAAGAGAGAGCGTGAGGTGAGAGCCCATGCAATTCACAGGTACCAGATAACATCCGCAACGAGCCGGACGGTGGAGAGTATTACGTTGCTGTCCGTTGCGTGTCGATGGCAGTCAAGTTCCATTCGAGTTGGCCGTTCCAGTCTGGATTGGACGTTGATTGTGAAAGCTGAGCTGAGAATAGACCGGTCTAAATATCGCAAAACTGATCTGTGAGGCCGAAGACGCGGGGGGGGGAGGGGGGGAGAAACTGACGAAGGTGAGAGATTTTGAGGTCTTTGTCCTACTTCAGCCCCGGTCGAGCCCGCCAGATTCCTTCAATGTAGTGGGTGCCGGAGAGGTCAGCGCGAGCCGTTGATTTTTAACGGCTCGAAGTGCTCTTTGAAGATTACGAATGTCCCACTGAAGTGCGTGTGACTGGCGACCAAGGCACGGGGGCTCTCAGAGGGTGTCGAGACCAACTGGCAAGGACGGTCAGGACATCCGGGCGGGGTTTTTTGGGGACGAAGGGAGGGACCCCTTTTCGGAGTTGGAAGTACGCGACAAGGCCGGAGGTGTCCTCATTTGGGTTAGGAAAGCAGGATCCCTCGTGTTGAGTCGTGTTCCGTCGCGTTGGCGGGAGGATATCTTTGGCTGAGATACTACGCGTTCCGACGCGTCCGGATTCATCGAAAGATCGTCGGTCGTTCCCCTTTCCCCCTCCACGACCAGTCGCCCGCGCCATGGCCCCACTGCATCCCACGCCCCATCCGACCGTGAATTTTGGTACAAACCCCGATCGCACAATGCACACGCGTCAACATTGTCGCCTTCATGGCAGCCGGCGGAACAGAGGATTTGATGGACTACACTCAATGCTTATATGCGCGCTTGCACGTCTTTCCACCTTGGGTGAACTATCACGTTGTAACAGCGTGTATCGACGTCCTGCTCGTGTGCCTCGTGGATCAAGGGAGGTACCTTGTACATGCGCCATGTCTCTCCAGCAGTAGGCCTTTCACTGACCCACCAGTGAGCCGCTACCCTAGCGGAGGATACTCCCCATGTCTTTCGACAATCCCTTGAATCAACTCCGTCGCCTTGACAGGTCTTCTTCCACGTTTCACGATCGGGTCGGCAACATACTTTATGGAGAGGAGTATAAGCGGTGGAAACCAGATGTTCGAGGCGACGACCTAGTGGGGCTTGTTGACTATCTGGACGAGGTACGTCGTGTCTCATTTGTTCGTTCCCCGCTCAACCTGCAGTAGATCCTCGATACTGTCGACCCTGCCAGTCCCACCTTCCGGAAGTGTCTACAAGAACTCAGAGACATATGCGGCACCAAAACGGTACTCCCGAGATCGTTCACGGTTCTATCACAGGATTTGACCGTCGGTAATAATCCTGTCGCCTCGGGAGGTTCTGGTGATGTGTACGAAGGGTTCCTCAAGGGATCGATGGTTTGCGTCAAACGTATTAGGGTATACTCCGAAGACGATCCTCAGAAAGCCGCAAAAGTACGTCGTTGGCGTCATCGCTTTCCCTGTCTGCCGTCGCTGACAAGACTCACAGACCTTCCATCAGGAAGCTGTAGTGTGGAAACGCTTGGAACATGAAAATATTGTTCGCCTCCTCGGCGTCACTCCCACCCCTCGCCAGCTTATTTCGGAATGGATGCCCGGTGGAGACCTGACGGTATACATTAAGGAGCACCCCGACGCACACAGACTCGGTCTCGTAGGTGTCCCCTTCGTAATACTTGATTCCGTGCTTACTCCTGCCACCAGCTATCTGGTGTGGCTGGCGGCCTTCACTACCTCCACTCGCGCAGTATAGTTCATGGCGATCTCAAAGGAGTACGTAGATGATATATGTTCCGTCCCACAACCGTTCTGACAGGTGCCAAGCCCAATATTCTCATGGATGCCGCCAGCAACCCACGGATCACGGATTTTGGTCTTGCCGCAGTCACCCGAAACCTGGATTCGGTGCGAAACACCTCGGGCGATCGAGGTCATACCCCACGGTGGACTGCGCCGGAGGTCCTGGAAGGGAAGGTAGCATACAGTAAGGAAGCAGATGTTTTCTCGTTCGCGATGATCATGATCGAAGTGCGTTACGAATGGGTCACTTACATCGACCCTTGACTTACTCTCATCTCGTATTACCATAGGTATTTACCGGCGCCGTTCCGTTCAGTGGCCGCACGTCGCTAGCGGCTATGGCGGCAATAACAGCTGGCAAGCGCCCGCCCCGACCAGTCCATCCAACTTTTACGCTCGGGCTATGGATGCTCATGCGACGCTGTTGGCATCAGGATCCTCGCTCGCGCCCACTCATTTCGGAGGTGTTCGAGCGTATACGTGGTTCGTGAGTTCTCTCTTTTTTGGTGATCGTGCATTCGTTGACCTTACTGTTCTCTCGTGTGTAGGCCCCCCTCCGCCCGTAAAACCCTCCACCCCAAAGTTTAGTTACGCTTCAGCTGTAAAAAGAGGGCAACGGGAACAACCTGCCGAGCAAAAACCAATGGCGTCTGATCCCCCTTCGTTCCGTAACACAATTCCCCCATCTCCTCGCCCCACTCAACAAGTTCCTTACCAGGGGGTGAACTACAGCAGCAACCCCGACCCTCCAGAGAACCACGATGGGAGTTTGGGGATTAACGAGAGCCAGAATCCAGGCCCACACGGTAGCCACCAAGTAACGATGCAGGGTCCGACATCTGTCGCGGATCAGAAACGTTCGTGCCATATATCTCCCGACTTTGAGCTATTCTGAGTTCTTCGGGCATCAGGTCATGACTTGAGAGCCGGAAGTACATCCCGCAATCAGCCCCACATAGACGTCAGCAAAGGTCTCCCCAAGAACCAGGAAACCCCACCCTCCCGGACACACCAGGTTCAGCGAGAGCTACCGCAGGAACCAGAGACACATGCCAGAACATCGGATCAGCGAATGAGCGGTGCGTCTCCCACGTGCATGCGTGAACTCTTAAGGGATATTAAACCTGTGCCTTCTTTGTAGATGGACATGGCGGTGGGAAGGGGCGGGGAGGCCAAACGGTCCCGGAAGATATGCAAGGTGGGCACGTG
>Ga0307517_10006075_pt1 | contig 17994 bp, 12 predicted proteins | sample 23_EM_MG_FD_194515 | JGI IMG/M metagenome (GOLD analysis project Ga0307517, IMG submission 194515) | Populus trichocarpa ectomycorrhiza microbial communities from riparian zone in the Pacific Northwest, United States - 23_EM | ecosystem: Host-associated > Plants > Roots > Unclassified | place... | reverse complement strand
TTAAAATGCATTAAAATTATGTTTTTTTTATTTTAGAGGTTTGAAAGTGTGATTGCAGTTGCTTTTTGAAGTGTTTTTTTTTGCTGAAATGTATTAAAATTATATATTTTTTTATTTTTTAAAAATCACTTTTAAAAAATCCAAAACATATAAAAAAATTAATTTTTAACAAAAAAAAAATATAAACTTTTTAAAAACATGATATAATCACTTTTCCAAACACTCACATGATTAAAAATTTGAAAGCACACGAGCATGAGCTGATTTTTCCCCCAAGTGATTGGTTTGATTTTGTATGAAAATTAAATGACTTTGGCCCTATCCAGGTAGGGCTGTGATTTTATGGAATTTTTTTTTGTTTTTATTATTTTAATAGGTTGATATGAAAAATAAATTTTAAAAAATTAAAAAATATTATTTTAATAAATTAAAAAATAAATTTTATCAATCTTCAAATCACGATGGTGATACGGCCACAGGTGAGGCATCAAATCAATCTCCATAGAGAAGAAATATGCATTGGGAGATCTGGAGATGGCTGTAAAGTCTTCAAACTTTAAAGATGCTCATCTCGAAAGGGTTGTCTTGGGAATTTTGATAACTTCTTGTACTAAGAGGATGTTATAATTTATTTACAATAATCTCGATTTAAAAATAAATAAAAATTGCGAAGGTCGTTTGTGAGATGTCCTATAAAAAAGCAAGAATATTTTTATTCGTTCAAGAGAATAATTTTTCCGTTAATAATAAATAAATCATATATTAGGAAAATATATAGAAGTAAATAAAGAATCAAACAAGGAATGATTCTATCCATTTAATAAAATATAATGTTTCCCAATACATGCTAAAATATTAATTCACAGTCCATTATTGCCATTATTTTTAATTCAACTGGATAATATATTGATTTGGTGAAATTTATATGACTTGAATAATTTTTTAATAATTTAGCTATTGTGATCAAATATTGTCCAAATAATTGGGTTGATGTCATGAAAAAATAATTTTATTTTAATAAAAATAATTGATATAGTTTGGTTCACTAACTCATGGGTTTATCAAATAAAATATAAAAAACCCGTCTCTTTGGGTTGGTTGGATTAATATTCTTTAGGTTTGGGTTAAAAAAACCATGTCTAATTTTTTATAAGTTTTAAATTGAATAGAATAAATCATCAACTCAATTGAAACTTGATTAATTTAAACAAGTTTTTAATGATATGACTATCTTAACTAAACCCGATCAAAGTAACATTATTTCAAAAATAATAATAATATTATTTTAATACTGGTGATCATTTTTATCAACAACTCACAATTTAATGATTCAATAATGAATATTTTTATTTGAATTAATTCTTGAATTGAATAAAAAAAAGTAGCAATGGACTTAATGGTTATTGAAGATTCATTCAAGAAAGATGGACTTCAATACAAGATAATACTGTAGATAGACTTATTAATAGTAATTATACATATAAATAACTCACAATAAATATTTGGTACCGTGATAAAAAATGATTTTTAAAAATATTTTTAATTATAAATATATTAAAATATTAATTTTTTATTTTTATTTTTAATATTAGTACAACAAATTATAAAAAATAATTTTAAAATATTAATTTAATATATTTTAGACAAATGTTTTTTTGAAAGCACTTAAAAAAGAAGAGTTGAAACTAAAAAAACAACTGTAGTATAAACATTGAAGAAAGAACAAAAGGATATATATATATATATATATATATATATATATATATATCACGAAAGATCAAAATATCGCGACAAATTACGAGTGATGCTGTTTTGTTTTCTTATAAAGACAAAAGTACCCTTTCATCACGTAAAAGGACACCTCAATAATAGAAAGCAAAGGCAGAGAGAGAAGTTTTTTTTTTAAAAAAATCAATGAGAATTAAATGAAGGCTCTGTTTCTGTGTTTAGATGCTCCATGAAGTTTTTAATATATCAATACTTAATATAAAAATATTTTAAAAAGTTATTTAATATATTTTCAAATAAAAATCTATTTTAAAAAATACATTAATCACATTACCAAAAAGCCCCTAAAGCTGGTGCTGCTGCATCTGCTCTTCTTCTTCACTGAGTATCTCTCTCCCTCTCTCCCTCTCTCGCCCTCTCCCTCTCTGTCACTCACCACACGAGTGCATAGCCAGCCAGTCGCTGTTTCCATTCTTTTCCTGTTCTTTTCATGGTACCGAGTTAACTGGGGCTGAGCTATCATGGGTTGTTGCCAATCTTCTTTTTTAAAACTACCGTTCTCCGATGATAATAAAAACAATCGACGAGAGCAAGAACAACGTCGGGAAAATCAACAGCAGCAGCAGCATGTCCGAACTAAACATTCTTCACAGCCAACAAACGGAACGGAAAAAAGCAGTGGTCTTGGTGGAGGTGGAGGTGCTGGCGTGCCGTCTTTCACGGAGTTCTCATTTGCTGACCTAAAAGCTGCAACAAACAACTTTAGTCCCGAGTTTATCGTGTCTGAAAGCGGTGAAAAAGCGTCCAATGTTGTTTATAAAGGACGGTTACAAAATCAGAATAACAGCAATAACAGAAGTTGGATCGCTGTCAAAAAGTTTACCAAACTGGCCTGGCCTGATCCTAAACAGTTCGCTGTACGTAAAGAAATTCCCTTTTCTTATTTTTATTTCTAAATTCATTCTGGGGTTTTGATTTTATTGATGGATTTTTTGTTTTCTTGAAGGACGAGGCGTGGGGTGTTGGGAAATTGAGGCACAAAAGGTTAGCGAATTTGATTGGTTATTGTTGTGATGGAGATGAGAGGCTGTTGGTGGCTGAATACATGCCAAATGATACCCTTTCAAAGCATCTGTTTCACTGTATGTACCTTCCTGCATTATATGCAATTTTTTTTACATTTTTATTCACCTTTCATTTCCGTGGCTCTTTAGTTTATTAATGTTCATTGAATTTGTTTGAAATTCTAATGTAATTTTTTTGAAGTGAGTTGGATAATGTGGTAAGAAACTTGAATACCTTAAGATTAGGCTGCAATTTGCTGTAATAATAACGGGAATTTGTTCTCGGTGTAGCTAATGTGCTTGAGCTTTGTTTTTGTGTTATTGATGAGTATGTTGCGTTTTTATCACCCGTATGGATATGTGGAATATGAAACCTAATGGAAAATCATGATTGATGGCAGGGGATGGGTTTCCTTTTTCTTCTGTAGGAATATATTAAGGAATTGTTTGTGTTTGAGGCAATGATGCAGCTAATGGCATTTTGATCATGCAAGATGATTCCTTCATGGATACCTCAAATTAATTGCGAGGTGAAAGGAATTTAGATTAGAAACAAGGAAAAAATAAGCTGGAATTAGTTCTTACTCATAAACTACTGTGACTTGAAGGTATGAGCTGGGAGGGTTGTCAAATTTAATATCAGTCTGTAACAACGTCTCTTGCTATTGTTTATTTGAAGCATTGGTATCTTGTAAACTGAATTGGAAAATTATTCAGAAGTCACTGGCAAATTTGTCTACCAGAATATTGCTATTTTTCTGTCCATGAATATGATTTTACTTTACTTTCTTGACAGGGGAAAATCAAACTATTGAGTGGGCCATGCGTTTGAGAGTTGCACTTTATATTACTGAAGCTTTAGATTATTGTAGTTCTGAAGGTCGTCCACTGTATCATGACTTGAACGCTTACAGGGTTCTTTTTGATGAGGTATTGTAAGTTATCTCTTTTGTGAGCTTGATGGTCTATCATAATTTAGTCTGTCAGTCCAAGATTGGCAAATGTTTTTTATTTGATTAGTTTAACATCTTTGGATGTTGTAAGATATTGTCCTCTGGAGGATCTATTGGGATTTATAAGAGGAGAGTGGTAATCTAGTGGATGGTTTTGGCAGAATGGAGATCCCCGGCTTTCATGTTTTGGATTGATGAAGAATAGTATGGATGGAAAGAGTTACAGCACAAATCTTGCTTATACACCTCCTGAGTACCTAAGAAATGGTAAATGCTTTTACTTGTTATAAATCTACTTAGACAGTTGTAGATGTTGGTTTTTGCGACTTATGTAGTTCAGTACTCAGTTTTTCTTTCACTTCTGTGCTTACAATGTGTTATTTATGTCTTCTTTGGTGTTGGAAATCCTTGAAAACAATGGTTTGAAATGCATGATGACAATATTTTGGTTGAAAGTCATATCCTACTAGCTACACCTTGAAAAAAAAAAAAAAACTTCAAGTATCATGGGGACAGCCTCGTTATGAGTTTTACAGAACCTGCAGCGTTTATCAGACAGAGGAGAAAAATCAAAGGGAATGCATGTACCAAATGTAAGAAGAGAACCGTGTCTTTTCAAAATTGAATTTAGTTTATTCCCAAATAAGATACAGTATCATCTTTTGTACAACCCTACAAAGCATCAAATTAGGGAATATACATTTTGAGCAAATTTATCTCCATTTTTCATGTGTGAAATTGAATTGATAACCTATAAAGGTACTGAAGGTTTACATCAAATTGAAATGGAGATATTATGCCTTAACATTTCCCAATATCATTAGTAATTGAGATGAGGACATACTCAGACAATGCTCCTATTCTCATTAATCATTTTTTGTTTCTTCCAAGCATGTAGGAGATGCCTCCAATCTTTTTTTCTCTCCCATTTTTAGTAGCCTACAACAATATGATTCCATGAGTTCAAGTACATAAAGCATAGCATTTTGTGTTGATGAAAACTTCATCTCTTGAATGTGAAAAACTTAAGTAGTTAGCAGTAATCTCTGGAATATAATGTAGTTAAAGTTGGCATGAAATAAAATTGTCCAAGACTTGGAAATATGTCAGCCCAGTATAATGATTCGTGCCTGGCACATACTGTTCACAATCGTGCATTTTCTTTTCCAAAGAAACGCCTTGCTGGATTTCTTTGTAATGCACAACAGCTCTCAATTTTTCTGCAATGCGATTCATTTTTGCTTGTATTAGTGAATGCTATCTAACTACATGCAAATAACTAAATCGAATGTCCAGGAAGGGTCACCCCAGAAAGTGTCATCTTCAGCTTTGGGACTGTCCTTTTGGATCTTCTTAGTGGAAAGCACATCCCTCCTAGTCATGTAAGTGATTCATATGGTCATTCCGCAGTGAATATCAGAATGCATAGTTTCCATATAGCGGTTCAGCAAAATGATCTTATTATCTTATTTTTGTGGGACTCCAACATGGCGGTTCTAAATGAGATGCCATTATTGTGATTACTCTCGAGTTTACGTATTATTGGTTAAGTAGCAGCTGGAGTCAAAATTGTTGCTCAACTTGTCCAGATAATTTTGACTGAACTCTAGTCCGAGCCTTGGACTTGCTGTCTATTGTCAAAATCTTTAAATCAAGGGATAAATTCATGTCTTCAATGCTCAACTGCTTTTCCCCACCTATGAAAGAAACAAGTGTGAGATTGAGTTGCATAAGGATGTATCAGTCATATTGTTTTATTGAAGACGGCTGGGGCGGGGGTACCTCTAGCCCATGTCAATACTCCATTGTTTGAGCTTCGAATGTGTTTCTGTTAGTATTGCGCCCAAGCTCTCTGACCATGATAACACCTTGGTATTGCTATGCTGTAACTAAATGGTTGAAGAGATAAAATGTAATTGACAGGAAATAGTGCTTTTTTAAATACAAGTAAATCTTGTAAATTTTTCTTTTGAAAATATTTTAAAGATTTATATTGTCAAATATCTTTAACAGTGGCTTGCATGGCAGACTAAGCTCTAGTTGCTGAATGTTAGATTTGTTGTTGGAAGTTTGACTTATGTGCTCTTTGCAGGCTCTTGATATGATTCGAGGGAAGAACATTCTTCTCCTTATGGATTCTCATTTGGAGGGAAACTTCTCAACTGAAGAGGCGACTGTGGTTTTTGATCTTGCCTCACGATGCTTGCAATACGAACCAGGGGAGCGACCAAATACCAAGGATCTTGTTACGACACTTGCACCACTGCAAAATAAACCTGATGTGAGCTGCCTACTTTGCCTCATTCCTTCAGTTTCGTACATTTATCTTGTTGTGCAGTAATCTGATAATACTTGGGATCAAAATATAGTTGCTAGTGAAAATCTTGAATGACTAGATTGCTTGCCATAATAGAGCCCTGCTTATCTATTGATATCTAGGCATTAATAAAATATTTTTTGTCTTGGCTGTTATCTTTCTCAATAAATTTGCCCCCCCCCCCCACCCAAGGAGGGGGTTGTATTTTCTGTTGCTATTCAGAAGTTTGCTGTTCTTCCCAGACAATGCATCTAAGGCAGCTTTTGAGTAGTTTTGAAATGTAGATGGGTTGTATTCGTGTGTAAGACATGTACAATTTTGGAATCATAAATCTCTGTTTCCAGGTTCTGTCCTATGTGATGCTGGGAATTCCAAAGCATGAAGAAGCACCCCCTACCCCACAGCACCCCCTGTCTCCAATGGGTGATGCTTGTTCACGGATGGATCTCACAGCTATCCATCAGATATTGGTAATGACACACTACAAGGACGATGAAGGAACCAACGAGGTAATTAAACTGTACAAAAATTACTTCTCATGATGTCCATTTCTAATTCTGATGAAATTTTCCATTTTACACGTATGTGCTCAGTTATCTTTCCAAGAGTGGACACAACAAATGAGAGATATGTTGGAGGCCAGAAAGCGTGGAGATGTAGCATTTCGTGACAAAGATTTTAAAACTGCTGTAGAATGCTATTCTCAGGTGTGTTCTCTTTATCTGTAGATGAGAAAATGGCTTTCCTTTTATTTGTTTTAATGTTCAGGATGTAATAGTCTTTTAGCTGTTGATAATAAATTAAGAGACTACTAGTTACTGGGATACTTTGGCTCAATGCGTCCTGGTATTTACAAATGGCAGGTTGTGATGCTTTGGCTTAGGGTGGTAAAGCCTGGGTGAGTTGATGTAACAGACTAATAATTTGCTGGCAACATAGTGCCTGTTCGTTATCAACTACAAACTGTGGGATATGCTTGGATTAGTTTGATTACACGAGTCTGTGTTTTTACAGACTTCATTGTCCATGCCTTCCTACCACCTCATCTTTGAAAGTGTACGTGCTTCTGTATGTTGCTCACTTACATCATGCTTGCTTGTGCAGTTCATAGATGTGGGAACAATGGTATCTCCAACTGTTTATGCACGGCGTAGTCTTTGCCATCTCCTATGTGATCAACCAGATGCCGCTCTCCGAGATGCAATGCAAGCACAATGTGTCTACCCTGACTGGTCTACAGCATTTTACATGCAAGCCGTTGCCCTTGCCAAGCTTGACATGCACAAGGATGCTGCTGACATGTTGAATGAGGCTGCTACCCTTGAAGAAAAAAAGCAACGGAGTGGAAGATGATCTAGAGAAACACGACTCTGTATTATTCTTCTGTAATCTGATCAGTTATTGTGGTTGTTGTATCAAATAGTGGGTTTGATGTAGAATTGGGAATCAGAAATGTTTTCGCCCAAGGTGTACCATAGTGGCGGGGTTGGGGCGGAGAAAGGATAGGGTTGGGAGTGGAGAAGGATACTGCTGCACTGGCCATTGCACAATTTTTTTCCTGAAATGAGATAATTAATTGTTTATTATTGTTTTTGTATATAAAGAGAGATATCTACCATAAACTATTTATGCAATTAGGCCACACATAGCCCCCTAGTTTCCCGTCAGATTTCATTTGTAAGTTTCTCTTTTCAGAAAGAGGTTTCAATTGTTCATCACAATAAGGATATAGCCAGATATAATTGAAAAACACTTTTGGCAGCATGATAATCCTCAGCTTCAATGTCTCAGTTTGATGAGAAAAGTGATAATTTGAAAAATTTATAGCTGAATCTTGACTCTACAAGTTCTTAGCCTTGTTATTCCAAAATTCACAGAACAAAAATATTGATCTTCCTGTATGTGTTTTAAACTTATACAATACAACATGGTTTGGTACTCAGAATTGCAATCAGGCAATATATAGTTCAGCTTTTCCATCAATGAAGAGACTCATGAACTCTTCTCCGTCGACAGTTTCTTTTTCTATGAGGAGTTGCGCGAGCTTGTGGAGGATGTCAATGTGAGTTGTCATGATTTGCTTGGCTCTTGAATAAGCCGTCTCCACTAACTCTCTTACTTCTGTATCCACCACATCAGCAGTCGCCATGGAGTAGTCTTTCTGGGATGACATCTGCGATGAAAACAAAAGAGGGGCTAATCCAATATTTTTGTTGCAGAAGAGCTGGAAATGGTGAATAAGAGAAAAACCAGCTAGTGAATAGAAAAGACAGATTTGAAAAGATCCAAGTTTAAAACTTACCTGTTGTCCCAAGAAAGGATTTCCACCAGATCCGCCGATGGCAACCTGTCCAATCTTTTTGCTGAACCCAAATCTCTCTACCATCTGCCTAGCCACACGTGAAACTTGCATGAAATCACTGGATGCTCCTGTAGTGACATTGTCCTGACCAAATATTACTTCCTCGGCAACCCTGCATTTTAGATGAGGGAGAAGAAATCGTCATATAAAATGAGACAGTAGTAAAACATCCAAGGTAGGGTAAATCACTTGGAATTCCCTTATTTGCATCAAGTCTCATTAGCTCAAAAACTGAAGTCCAAATAGAGGGGAATTTGTTGCCCTTGCTCACTCTTGAAGAGCACCAAAGATACTCAAATGCCTAAAAAGATTTTCCTAGGTACTAACCTTCCACCAAGTGCAACAGCCATCTGATTCTCCAGGTAGCTTCTACTGTACAATCCAGACTCGAGCCTTTCCTCACTTGGAGCAAAAAATGTTAGACCACCAGCTTGACCACGGGGAATGATGGATATCTTGGCTACAGGATCATACTCAGGCATAAGTGCACCAACCAAGGCATGCCCAGCCTCTGCAAATGGAGAGTAACACACATAATTAGCGTCACAAAATTAAATCCTGGGATACAGCAAAAACGTACAGGAAAGCCGCAGGTTATTATGCATCTACCGTGATAGGCAACTAGCCTTTTCTTTTCATCCGAGACAACAGCATTTTTCTTTTCCGGTCCTGCAATTATCCTCTCCAGAGCATCAGAAATCTCATCCTTGCTTATTTCCTTAAGGTCACGCCTAGCTGCAACAATGGCTGCTTCATTCATCAGGTTCTGCAAATCAGCTCCAGTAAATCCTGGGGTCCTCCGTGCAATCTTTTCAAAGTCCACATCCTTTGCAAGTGCCTTTCCTCTAGAATGCACCTATCATTTATAAAAGTAAAATTGTTCACTATGCTAAGATCAAGCAAGAGCAGAATTCTCGAACACTATACAGGCTTACGAAACAACCTGATTCTAGGATGCATTATCAGACAAATCTATCTAGTATCCATAATCAGACCAATTTGGAACGGTCCATTTTTCTCAAGAAACATACACATCAAATATGGGAAGTTTTCCAGTATGCATTATCAGACAATTAATAACTAGACCGGAAAAACAGTCAGTTCACAGAGAGTTTCTCTTATAATACCAGTACTAGTATTCAGAGTTTAGCTGTCTTAAACTTCCTCTTATAAACATGACACAACACACACAAAAACACATTCTGTTTCTATTCTCTGTTTCCTTATCCTAATTTGCACACTCTATACATTCTATATGAGGAATATAACACCTTGGTTAACATTATTGAACTTACCTGAAGAATCTTGACTCTACCAGCAATATCAGGCCTATCGACTGTAACCTGTCTATCAAACCTTCCCGGTCGCAACAAAGCTGAATCAAGAACATCAGGTCTATTCGTAGCAGCCAATACAATAACACCTGAATTGCCTGAAAATCCATCCATTTCGGTCAACAACTGATTAATAGTCTGCTCTCTCTCGTCATTCCCACCTCCAAGTCCAGCCCCTCTCTGCCTCCCAACTGCATCAATCTCATCAATAAACACAATGCAGGGTGCTTTCGACTTGGCTTTCTCAAACAAATCTCTCACTCTCGACGCTCCAACTCCAACAAACATCTCAACAAACTCCGAGGCTGCGCATGAAAAGAACGGCACCCCTGCCTCTCCTGCCACAGCTCTAGCCAACAATGTCTTTCCAGTCCCTGGCGACCCAACTAGCAAACATCCTTTAGGAATTTTAGCTCCTAAAGCTGTATACTTATCAGGATTTTTCAAGAAATCAACAACCTCTTGTAACTCCAATTTAGCTTGATCAGCTCCGGCCACATCAGCAAACGACACACCGGTTTCCGGCACTTCCTGAAACTTCGATTTCGACCTGCCAAAATCCATCGGTCCACCTAACCCACCGGGCCCACCCGGCCCACCTTGAACCCGTCGGAACAAGAGAAATAATCCAGCAACAGCAAGAATCGGAAAAAAAAGACTTCCAATAACATTAAAAAACCCATTCCCTGAGTCTCCCTCGGAAACCGAAATATCAACACCGCTCCTTGCTAAAATGTCAATCAAGTCAGGGTCATTAAGGACAACAACGCTGGCACGACGGCCATCTACGGCGCTGAGTTGGAGGGTAGAACCATCTTTGCTGAAACGAACTCTTTCCACTTTCCCTTTCTTGACTGCATTTAGAAATTCGCTGTATCGCCATTGACTACCTTCAGGAAGGTCAGAGGTTGACTCAGACTGGGGTTTAGGGGCTGTAACGAGAAGATTTTGAGCGAAAGGAGAAGATGGTTTGGTGGGAAGGGCTTCAATAACCGGAGGAGGAGTAGGTGGTGGTGCTGGGTTGTCAATGGCTAGGGCTTGAGGGGTTAAAGAAGAGAAGAGTAAGGCAGCAGCTATGGTTGCTTGTGATTGAAGGGATTTAAAAGAACCAGATTTCTTTTTATTTACTATTTTTAGGAGATTCTTGGACAAAAGGAAGGAGGATTTAGTTGTTTTAGGAGTTGGAGGAGAAAGCAAGACTTTGGAACCAAACAAGTCTGAAGAGAGTAGAGGGTTTCTTGTTGATGATGCCATTGTAGGTTTTTCTTGCCTGTACGAGACTCTGTGGGGGTGTATAAGCTTTATGTTCTCTCTCTTCAAATTTTCTGGTAGGTACCTGTGGGCTTTAGCCCTTTATATAGGGATGTTTCCGAATGAATAAAGCTTTTAAGAATAATGCTTGATTGTTTTTTTATATATATTTTTATATTTTTAATATTAATATAATTATAAAATACTTAAACAATAATTATTTTATTTTATTTTTAAATAAAAAATATTGTTAGAAATCACATAAAAACATAAACAGAAATTGTGATAAACATCCCATAATATATTTTGAAATGTGTTTTAAACTCTTTATCAAATGTTTTTAAAGTTATTTTTTATTTGAAAATATTATTTTTTTATATTTGATATGCAGATATTAAAAATAAAAAAATTATTTTAATATATTTTTATTTAAAAACACCATATACCACATTATTAAATATAGATTTAGAAAATAGAAAGCACAATTTAATTTAAAATGTGTTAAAGTTATATATATATATATAAACTAGCGATTTACCGATTGTTTTGAGATATTAAAAAAGGTATTTAGTTGAAAAATTAATAATGCATTTTTTTTTATTTTTGAAATAAAAAAGATAGAAAAACATATTTTCTATCTTGTTAAAACGACACTACCTAGATATTTGTTATAGTCTTGTTCATTTTTTTTTTGGTAGATAAGGTCAATAAAAAGGAGCCGTAAATTTGGTGTTGCTTGAGAAGTATTTACGTGTACAAAGCAATACCCGGTCACTCATTTCAAGTCTCCTAAGATTTTTATGCATCAAGTCGACTTTTTAGGGTAGACTTCATTGTTGCCCCTATAGTTTACATTTTTTTCAATGTTACCCTTTTAATTTCCAAGGATCCAATCATGACCCTCAATCATCTAATAGCCTTCCTTCTGCCTTCTAAATTTGGTTTTAATTTTTTTTTATAGGTTCTTAATTGTCTTTTTGAGATATGATGATTCGAGATGAAAAAATGGGAGAAAATTAAGAATAAAAAATATGAAAATTGTGAGGTTCTTATTAGTTATTAAATAATAAAGGGCAGATTGAAGCATAAAATCTTAAACTTATGGGGCTAAAAGATGACATTGATGAATATGTGGGAGACAAGATATAGTTCGGCCGACATCTTGCCAAAGCCTTGGCCACAAATACAATGTTCTCCTTTTCAAGAGCGTCGTGTTGTCTCAACTATCAAGCAAATCAGTCCCGAAGTTGCAATTTCTCGGCCATCGTTTTTCTGGTCCATTTGGGTACAAGAAGAAATAATACGAGCCCATGTGGCCCTTGTTTCACATGGCCCAAAATGAATTTGTCGATTTGTTAAATCCAGCTCGGTTCAATAAATTGATTCAGCTAAACCAAGCCAAGTTTTATTCCAATGATTAGATCAAATTTGGATAAGAGATTGACTTCGGACTTAGTCATATTAACTTCAAGAATTGTTTTTTAAAAATAAAGTTGTTTTTTATTTTAAAAAATGATTTATGTTGATTTAATGACTGAAGTTAACCAACGACCAAATGATACAGGTCCTGAACGAGATGAGACCTCGTACAGAAACTAACAACTATGATTTCTTTCATTCTCATTCATCTGAGGCCGTCTTGTAAGAATTTCAAGATTAATGTACTGGAGAGAGGGGGACAGATGGAGGGCGTTGACATAAACTTTACTCCTAATTTATGTATATTGAAATAGATTTTCTGTGTACTATATATATACAGTCAGAGCAAAATGGTATCTGCGAAGATGATGACTATGACCCTTCGTACTGTTCTCGCCGGTGTGGGGTTACTTCCCTGACTGTTCTGAGTATCCGGGAGGTTTATCCCATAACCGGCCGAGAAAATGCTGTCACGGCATCAGAAAGCTCAATGAAATAGCTAAGACATCCAAAAAGGACCAAGGTGGTCTGCTTTTGCTTTGAAGCCTATATGGTTACTCAAGATTTTCAATCAAAGAGCTGCCAAAGAAATGCCACACGAATGTTCTTTTCCCTATTTCTGAAAGGATGAACTGCTCGTATGCAAAACTTGTCATCTCTTTCTCTTGTTCACGTTCTTTAAAATATGTAACTTGCTTGCTGTTCTTGGCTTTTTATTTCTCGGGTTTGACCTAGGGGTAAGAGGCTGAATTCTTGAAGGACTTGCCGTCTCGATTGATAGACTAGTACGTAGTATATAGAATCTCAACAATAAATGGTCTATGTTCAAGATGATACACACACACACACACACACACACATACCAGTAGGATATCTCCATTTTCTTTTAATATTTCTAGACACTTGTGCTGTGGAAGTGTTTATTTCAATTTCCTTCAATGAATTCTCAGCAGATGGCTGAATATTATTATTCATTAAGATCACACACACGGCCTGCATGAATTTTAAATTGAATAGCAGGCTAAAGTCTCCAATTACCCTATAACACACCATCTTCACATGAAGATCTGCACAATCTGCATAATTAGACTCGAATCAAATTAATATTGTGATGGTCAACTACTGTCTGAGAGCCATGGTGTCAATGTGCTCGTGCAAGTCCTTGGAGAGATTCCATTAGGATTTCTTTTATGGGATTTCTCATCTCGAGATCCGACCGCGACAAAACATTGGCAGAACTGCCAACTCACCACATGAAAAACAATTACAAGTTCCAGACGAGGATGGAGCTCTTCCTGTCTTCATTTTTCTGCTATATATATATATATGGCCTAATTGATGTTAGCCAGGACAACAAACATCTAATTAAACGTTGAGGATTTCAAAACTGCTTTCTTTTGCCAAAAGAAAGATCAACATGTCTACCTCTAATAAATCCACTTTCCATCTCCGTTCCAACAGTCTACCCTCCAAAAATCATCCTTTAACCGAAGGTGTTGAGGAGCAATTGTCTAGGTTGAGAGAATCAGAAGCAACTTCCTCATCTGTATCCTACAAATTAAGTGCCCTCAAAGACTTACATGATAGTTTCGATGATTTGCTTCATTTTCCCCTCATCCAACAGGTTCTTTCCAATGAACATTACAGCAAATGTATAGAAGAATCGCTAGAAAGATCTATTCGGTTATTGGATGTGTGTGGCACCACCACCAGGGACGTTTTCTCTCAAATGAAGGAATGCGTACAGGAGCTAGAATCGTCCCTTCGAAGGAAAAGATGTGGAGAATCCAGCTGCTCGGAAAATGAAGTTGGAGCATATATGATCTCGAGAAAGAGATTGAACAAAGTAATTTCCAAGTGTTTCAGAAATCTGAAGAGAACAGAAAAGAAGAGCACAAGCATACCATCTGTGGACAAGGACTCGAACTTGTTTGCAGTAGTAAGCATGATAAAAGAGGTTGAAGAAATCAGTCTCTTGGTGTTTGAGTCTCTCTTATCTTTAATTTGTCGACCGAAGGCAAGAACTACTGGATGGTCTGCGGTTTCAAAATTATTGCAATCCGGGCGTGTTTCATGTGAAGGACAAGGTTGTGCAAATGAAGTTGAAAAGATGGATTCTGAATTGATTTGTCTAATTGGCAAGAAATCCAACCATGTAGAGGTGCAAACTGCATTGATGGGACTAAAGGATTTGGAGTGCAGCATTCAGGAAGTGGAGGAAGAATTAGAGTGTGTTTTTAGGAGATTACTAAAAGTCAGAGTTTCCCTCCTCAATACACTCAATCATTAGTTTATGTCCTCTTCAACATCCTTAATCTTGCCACAATTTTGTAATTATTGATTTTTTGTAGTTATAGGTACAGACAGACAATTATATCAAAATCACTATGAATGCATCGAATCATAATACTTCTCAAAATCACTTGTTGTCTCACTTTTCAAGTTCCTCATCATGAGAATCTGGTAATCCATGGTAAAGGTTGTGTTTGTTTTGGGATTAACAGGTTAACATTTAACCCCATCTATCAGATTTGAACTGCTATAGGGCAAGCCCTTCCTCAAGAGAGCTGTCTGCAGCAGGTACACCCTGTATTCTATAGTAAAAGGCGAAAGAATAGTTTGCTATGTGCTCAACAGCTCATTTCCTTTCCGCCTGACGTGGGATGAAAGCAATAAAGTTTATATACAAGAATATATAATAGTTATCAAGAAAAATCAAGGAGAAGAACTAATGAGTAAGAAATGGAAGACTCGTGACAATCTTTTCATGAAAATCAATCTAGTAACATGAATGCAACTTCTGGTCCTCGAGTTTCCAAAGGCAACACCGCGGATCCTTTATAAAATTCTTGCTGCTGTTACCTTTTAGATACAAGTGAGAAAGAAGCTGCTAACTGGTACTGCCAATTCCCGTTTTAAGATTTCTTTCCCTGTACTGAAAGTCAAAATGATTCACTAGCTCAAGATCTCTGTTGTCCCCACAATCCTAGAGTGTTTTCATATTGCCTTGAGTAGTGTTCTTCACGGGCAGGGATACCATCTGGTGATCCAGCAACTGATGAGACAAGGATAGCAAAGAGGCCGAAAAATGCTAGAAAACTTATTGTTGCAAGCCTTATTGCCTTCTTAATGTTGAAACATGCCCAACTCTACTGCTCGTCGAATAGCTTCACTCATTTAATTATAGACAACAAGACTGGTAAATGAATGTGCACTTCAAACTCTAAGCCATGCTAATTGTTCGTGTTCTTGATGATTATTACCATCTGCCACTGAATAATTAATTTCTCTGAACCATCTTAATTAGTGCGAGTTTTGAGACTAGAACTTGGCAGGGCCGCGACTTGCGCAGCCCCCTCTTGGGAGACCTTAAACCAGCACCAATCCTAAATTATGGCCTAGGCCATGGAATGGCTGTGTCACAATTACTGGATTTTGAAGGATCAGAATGCATAGACAAGGTTCCTCGAAACTCATGGTATTTCAAAGCATGATTGGTCCCTTCGGTGATTGCACCTGCAGGTTATTCTGTCTGCTGCAACAATAAAATCAGAAATTTTGGTTTCTACTCAAAGCTCTAGGTGTTTTTTCCGAATTCTTTTTGCATCTGGTTGACAAGCTGTTCCATTCCTCTTTGCAGGTCAAGCTGATATTCAAAGTTCTGCAGAATCTGCTTGCTCTTGCAAAGCGTGTTCAATAGTTTTTGATATGAAGCTTTAATTTCTTTCCAATTGAATTGTCTTCCATTGCGTACCACTCCTTTTCAGTTGTTTCCTTTTGGATGTTTCCTGCTTCCAGCTTCATTGGTTTTAGCTTCTTTTCCTAATCTTTAATGGGGTTTATTCTCTGAGATTCTGATAGGAGTTTCGTTTGCGGGCTGTTTCGGTTCTTGATCTTTGCTCCATTCCAGGGATGCGTACTACACTTTGTAAGATGTCCCTTGTTGCAACGCCTCTCATAACTCCATCTGGTTTTTCATAACGACTGTTGTCACTAAAAAACTGGGCTTATCGAGAAAAAAAGCAACCATCTTCCCAACAACACCTCTAGCATCCATTATATACACAACAAGAAGTATCAATTCAAATTCCATCGCTCCAGCCTTGCAAATGCAGTCATGTGTTGCATTTTTCAACAGGCCCGGCTTTCTGTCATCATAAGTTATAACAGTTCAGGAGTACTGCCTATAAAATACTCATGACATAATAGCAAGAACCCATGTGTTGCAGACAGAAATATCATCATTACACCAAATGATTTTGAACATTTTAAAATTCAAAGACCATCTCGTGGTGCAATGCTATTCAAGCGGCAAAGTTGAAAAGCCGTTGCCTTGACTCGCTATTTTGTAATGATAATGAAATGAATATAGATCACTTATTCAGGCCTCTGACAACATTGTTTCCTGCTTCATTGCCATGACACCCTGCACAAGGATATCAATCAAATAAAATATATGTGCACACAAGTGGATTGTACCCATATCTTCCATACAAATATATTTATTTTTCCCGAGCTTCAATACAAAAATGAATCATGAGGCTCGGATATAGCTCTCACTGATATAATATACTTGGTGAGGAGCAACTGAAATCTTGACAGCCTATTGTTTGCATCTAAATTTGACACGGTGGTGCACTGATGATATAGGTCAATCAAACATTGAATGTATTTCTTAATGAATGCACATGAGTGATAATTCAAGCTGGTTGTTGTGTGATGAAGCAAGATCCACCTGTTTTCCATATGTGTTCATCTTTAATATAGTGTTTGTAGTGGTTAATTATTCAAGTTGATACCATATTGTGGAGCAGCATGTCAAGGAAGCAGGAAACAACTTTGTCAGAGACTTGTATTTTGTAACCAATCATTCAACAATACCATGGGATTTTTAAATTTTCATTATGAATAGCTCCAAAAACTTATTTATGAGATTAAGAGCAGTACATTTCACGTGATGAGATTCCAGCTAAATTATGCTTACGGTGTGATGATCATATTTCTGTCTGGGTTATCAGGAGGCATGCTGCTATTATTTGAATAATAACAATCAGTTGAGACTATATTATTAGCATTATGTTTCCCGAACTACAATGATGATGAGAGAAAGTCGGCATTGTCAGAAACCTTGCCACATGACAGCAAATGCAAGTCTGGATGCATATGCATCCCAGTTGTTATTTCCTAGCCTCTATATAAGAGGCCCAGAGGAGGTTTCTTGAACAACGTCTCCCAAGCTCAATTGTATCAACATCAATAACCAGCGTTCTTCTGCTAAAGGATAAGATGGCTGCTTGCCACATTCGCTCTACCAGCTTGCCCTCAAGATCTCACCCTCTAAATGTCAGTGTTGAAGATCAATTGGACAGGTTGAGATCATCACAAACAACTTCTACGTCAGTTTACCACAAATTGAGTGGCCTCAAAGTCTTGTATGACTGTGTTGAGGATTTTCTTCAGTTGCCATTAACACAACAAACCCTCTCCAATGAACAACAAAAAGAAAGGGGAGAAGAGGTGTTGAGTGGATCTCTGCTCTTGTTGGACATGTGCAGCACAACTAGAG
>Ga0307517_10006074_pt1 | contig 17995 bp, 20 predicted proteins | sample 23_EM_MG_FD_194515 | JGI IMG/M metagenome (GOLD analysis project Ga0307517, IMG submission 194515) | Populus trichocarpa ectomycorrhiza microbial communities from riparian zone in the Pacific Northwest, United States - 23_EM | ecosystem: Host-associated > Plants > Roots > Unclassified | place... | reverse complement strand
ATATAGGATAACTGCTATTTAGTAACCTCCCAACGAACAACTGGAATAACCCAATTATATATTGATTTGGTGAAACCCAGGTGAAACTATATTCACGTTGACAATGGATCTCATCATGAGGCTGGCTTGAAGGCACTGAAAAAGGACCACCTCGTTAACAAAGTTAAATTTGGAATTTGACGATTCAACCCAACTTTCAAGGAAAACGAGGACTTGATGAGGACAACTGTCAACTAGCAGCCTACGCACTGTATAAGTACTTCATACTAGGATCAGGGCTAAATATAACTATACAGGAAGGCGCCCATAGTACTTACTAGTACATTGTCACCAGGCCATTTGCGAGAGCCAATCATCTTACGAATAAGCAACTGCTGAGATATTGTTGGTTGGCCCCATAAAATACTCAGATATGGCCCAAATCACCTGCGTTCTTCTCCAGGCCTCAGAAACGTTGAGTACTTTAATGCTATGTAATTTTTAGAGGCAGGCAGGATGTGTAATCCCCCCAACTTGAAACTTAGACATGTGCTAGCCAATCACAGCAGCTATAGATAACCTACTGAAATCACAACCGAAAACATGGAATTTTGCTGTAGCTTGAGCAAAACTCAATTTCTCTGCCCCATATTTGGAATATAGCTTCTATGTATGTCTGCCTTGAAATATATACCAGTCAACAGGCTGGGTTGGAATAAGAGGGAACGGAAATGGGAACGACAGAGTTTCAGCAAGCGGCAACAAGCAAGTCTGCTAAATTATCGCTTCAAGATCTTGGTGTTTTACGGCGTGCAAGTGAGCCTACCTGACACAGATTAGTTAGGACCTCGTGAATTTGAGGCCCTTTTCTCATGTCGACGATATTTCTTGTTTCCAAGTACCAGCCATAGGGTACTTCGAGTATTTCTATGTCGCAGCTGCCAAAACATACCTTCCTTGATCAAATTTGGTCGTTGGCTCGGGGGAGATCTACAAACTATATTGGGGTACCCATATCTGCTCAGACATTGGCTATGCTACAACGATTATATAGGCCCAAGAATATCATATCCGTGTTGTCGCAGTAACACCTCTTGTCCAGCCTAGAGTAGTTGGAGGCCCATCACCACCCTGGACATCCATGGTGCCCACACTTCTACAACCCGGACCCGGATACTTTGCCATCTCGGCGCTGGTAGCTGATACTGCTTCGTTGTGTTCTAGTCTTGTTTTCAGCTGGCGTTGTGAGGCATTTGCATCATAGCTCGTGGGCAAGAAAGGTTGGCTGCTTGTGGGGCAGTGGTCAGAAGGTTTGGAAAGAGGGGTGGAAACACACAAAGAAATAATCCCTCATGGTCGAGGTACTGAACCTTTTTCGTTTGTGAACAAGTGAGAAAATGAGGGCTAGACATGTATGGAGGGCCCATGATGGTCGCGCTCAACATTCATTTTGTCGGCTGAGATAGGGTATGTGAGGTGGGTCTGTAGGAAGAAGAGTAAGGGATAGCGCACCTAGCATCTCAGCATCCTGGCCTCATTTGCTGAACGTGGGGGATGGCAATCAACCTGGTTGCAATTGGGGTGATGAGGATGGATGTGATCTCGTCACGCCGTCGCTCTGATAGAAGGCTGTGCCTCAATATCCTCTTTTGGAAATCGCAAGCCGGAGAGAAACATGGGGCACCAAGGCGGCGGAGAATTCGACACTGCTCGCAATAGTCCATAATACATAACGAAGGCGGCGTCCCTGTGTGAGATTATCTGGTTTGGACATTTAAGTACTGTGGTATGTTTTTGAGGATGTGACATATCTTCGTGTTGTCTTCAAAGTTCATGATCTACCTAATGCCATTGAACTATTTATGTATTTTTTTTCAACTACATTATGTGGTGTCAAACAAGCAAATGGTGCATAAATGTTGGAAAGTACACTGCACCCAGAAGAAAAAATATTTCAATACGAAATTGTGCAATACCGGCGCTGTGGAATAGTGCACAAGACCCAGAGCGAATGGCAGCTTATTCTCAGAGGTTACTAAAGAATTGTGCAATACTGTACTTGTAGAATAGTGCACTAGGCTCCCGCTGGAAAATCTATTGTTAGAGGCTACTAGGACATCGTAAAACACTGTAACAGAGAAATAGTGCACTGCTACCCAAGCACTACCGTAACAAAAATGCCTCCCAGCCAAGGATCCATCCATGTGGAGAATAGTAGGATGCCTGTATCACTTAAGGAGGTAGGAAAATAAAATTTAAACAAATTTGCGGCCGGGGTTAATTGGAGCAATGGCCCACTATATCTCTTGAAGAGGGATCCCGGATTCCCCGCTAGGAGTAACGGCATGCTAATACTGGGCATGATTGAGGGATAATTCGTATGTATTCCATGACAGCGAGCTGGGTCGACTGGCACTGAGGCGAACCACCCTGAACCACCGTATAAGTGCTATTCATAGGTTATCTATATTTAAATCGAGTCGAAAACATAGGGCGCGCATCAAAGGGCCCTCGCAGTGTGCGCCAGGACCTGGGTAAGGAGAACGAGCACCGATTTCCGGCACACGGAGGGTGGGCTGAGGAGAAGGGAAGAGTAGTGCACCACAGTGGAGAGAAGGAAACATGTAGTGCACTATATAAGGACGGGGCCATACCTTTACCACAGCCTGTAGAATTGTGCACCACCGATGACTACAATTACAGTGTATCTTGCACTTTCACTAATCTACAGTTACACTTTTTATTGCACTACTATGGTCAACTTAGGTGCCTGATTTGATTCCAATATCGATGCAGGGCTGACAGTGTGGGAAAGATGCGCCCAAATTTAAAGTTCCCAACAAGAGGAGGCCCAAATCGGGAGTACTTAATAGGTCCAGGAGTTCTACATGGGCCTGTGGCGATGTCCTTCCCATCCGTTTCTCGTGCAACAAACTCACCCTTTGCCTCGACACCTGCAGTCCACGCTGACCAGCCTCAGCCAAATCTTCGGCTGCTCGCCTTTGATGGGGGCGGAATACGAGGACTGTCATCCCTCTTAATTCTGCAGGATATCATGGATCAAATACGTCGCAACCTCAAATTGCACGAGACGCCCCCACCATGCGAGTACTTTGATCTCATTTGTGGCACGAGCACTGGAGGGTTGATTGCCATTTTGCTTGGACGACTACGGATGTCCGTTGACGATGCCATTCGAGTCTACGTGTCATTTGCTAAACAGGTATTTGCCACAAAAGCCGCCCGACACTTACTATCGCCAAACAAATTCGACCATAAGAAGTTCGAAGATGTGATCAAGTTGACCATCAAAGATCGAACTGGTGATGTAGATGCACGCATGGCGGATCCTTTGGGAACATCTTGCTGTTTCGTTTTCGTACTTGCAGTGCAAAAGCATGCTCCTGCTGGCGAACCGACTCTGCTGCGTACATACAGCGGTCCTGAAGCCGACCCAGCACCATGCAGCATCTGGCAGGCAGCACGGGCAACGACAGCAGCCTCATCTTTTTTCGAATCGATAAACATCCCCATCCGAGCTGGTGGCATAAAGGCGGAGCTTGTCGATGCAGGTTTGGGTTTTAACAATCCAACTGAGCAAGCGTTCAACGAAGCCATCCGGATTTGGGGACGAAGCCGCCCCATCGGATGTTTGCTCTCCATTGGAACGGGCCACCTGAAGATTATAGGCTTAAATGGTTTAACGAGGATCAGCACCTTATATAATGTGGCAAAGGCTTGCGCCGCCATTGCTACCGACTGCGAAAAGACCCATGAGAACGTCTTGAAGCTGGTCAATACGAGCATACAATTTCGCAACTCCTCCTATACTCGCTTCAATGTGGATCAAGGGATGCAGGATGTCGGATTGGAAGAGTGGGATATGATGTCGAGGGTTGTTACGCATACTCACAACTACTTGAGTAAGGGAGAGGTACAAGAAAAGAAGAGAAAATGTGTGGAAAATATAATGGCAGTCAGTGAAGAGCAGCCATCGGGTCAAAGGTCCTCCGATGGTCCCACCACTCGTGGTTGGTAACATTTATGGTCAGATGTACGACGATATTCATCATTCTGGCTTACAGATCCACCTCCAAACACACTTCAGCAATCATGGGTAGAGGACACTATGGTTGGAGTCTCCAGTCCCTCCGCCACAGAGTCTTCCCCTGCCAGGGAGATACAGCAGATCACTACCACTTCTCGAGCTGTTCCTATCACAGTGTCTGGCGCTACGCCATCATCATCGACTCTGCGACTCCCACCCCGAATTTCGTTGCAGGCGCAATGCTTCTCCGAAATGGGCACCACGTGGCAGGACTATTGGCACTCGCCTCATGTGTTCTCAAGTTCCATTTCATCCCCAACACCTGCGACAGAGAGCAATATCAATCAGTTCCTTCTGCGTTTAGCCACTGATTCAGAGATGGTCGATATCGAGCAATCGCTTCCTGGTAGCTATCCTACACCATGGATGGAATCCAAGTTGGCTCGTGTCATGCATCAGTACCGCGAGGCTATGGTCAAACAAATCAAACTATTTCCCGAACCCGATCAGCAGGCGGCAGTCTTCTGGCAGATGGTCCAAGCTGCAAACGGACTGATGACTCGTGACTCAGGAACATTCAGAACGCTGCTACATTACATGGCCATGAATGGTGTTTCTGATCTGCTGTCGGTCCTCGTTGATGCGGGGTTCGGTGTAAACGAGGGGGACTCTGACTACAGGACTCCACTGCACCTGGCGGTGATCGCCAACCACCCCAGTGCTGTGCAAGTACTGATAGACCACTGTGGTGCCGACGTCCACGCTCGCGACCTGAACCGGTTGTTGCCGTGGCACTGCGCCCTGGCCATTGACTCCGACAATATTGTGGAGAATCGTGAACGGATCACATCGAAAGCGTCTATCCTGCGACTTTTGGCTTCACGAACTGATCCCAATCAAGTAAAGGGTCGGCGCGCATCGCAAATATTAGTGCAATTCAAAGAGAATCCGGATGCAGCAATTGATGTGCAGGGTACGTTATTCTAACCGGCAATGCAGAAAGCAAATCTGCAGCACCTGATGCTGGAATACCTGGGAGCTCTCGATCTGCTGGTTTAAACTGGGGGTAGGATGATACCGTCGACGCAGTTTGGATTATATGCTTTGGAATCGGAGTGTACATATTTTGCTAAATAACACCCCAATGATGTCTCTCCTGTCCCTTGACTATATTGCGGCAAATGCTTACAAGTAGTACAAATTCGCACTATTGTACGAGGTCGAAAGGTAAAGAATGGCCAAATGCGATTGGTCACTGGTTGCGACAAAACAGGCATTGTTGTCAAATATGACGCAGCAAGTAACTGCAAGTTAACAGAAGAGCCAGCTCAAGTTCAAAGAGGACACGAAAGGAGCCCCCTCTACCACTGCCTAGAATGGCGGAAGTGAGAGCCGGTCCCGACCCGATGTCAATGAAAGACAATGAAGGCGGGTCGGTTGACGCATCACCACCAACCGACCAGGAATTCTCCAATCAATGCCTATTTGTTAGGACCCTTGACGCTACCCTCCATGGACTATGTATTAGGGGAACTCAACGATAACCTTGGTCTGAAAACTGTTCTTGACTCCAACCCTCCTTCAGGCGCCGTGTTAGACCGTCCAGTCACCGCGCCTGGCTATTCACCACCCGCCACCTCCGCGCCAACCCATGGCCACTTCCACACACACCCGAACATGTCGCATATCAGAACGCCCGACGGTGTCACCCCGCTCCCGCCCTTTCCGCGCCCGAATGAGTCGCAGGATACGCTGAGAGCGCGATTGGTGTATCAGTCGAGGAAGCGTGGGACGCTGGAGAGTGGTTTGCTGTTGAGCACTTTCACGAGGGATCAGTTGGCGGATATGAGCGTCGAGGAGATGAGGGAGTATGATAAGGTGTGTATATGTTGTTTTTCAGTTTCTCCTCCGTTCTTCTTGAAACCCTTCTCCAATGCAGGGCTAACCACCGCTTTCATTAGCTCCTGGACGACCCGGATTGGGATATCTACTACTGCACTACTACTGGGCAACGAATTAGCGTGTGCCACCTGAGCGATGGGTGAACTCTCTCCTCTTGGAGAAGCTCAGAGTGCACGCGCGGAATGAAGGGAAGGTCGTCAGGAAGATGCCTGCACTGGGCCGTAGACTGGGTATTGGCACCATTTGGAAGCACCAAAGGACTTATTCTCCAGGTTCGAGTCGACTTTCCCCGCTGGGGCTACGATCGTCGTTCTGAATTATATCGAGGTGCTTATTTTAGGACGACGCCAGGTTATTATACTACCATGGCGCAGTGTGCATTATCGTGCACTAAGTACACCTGTTATACGACCGACGGAAGTGCAAATGATATCCTAGCAATCAAGTGGACAACATATAACCATATTCTGACTACTCCCGAATACGTACCACCAGCGTTAACCCTTATCGCCGTGGCTGGAGTAGTTGGTGGAAATTATTATCTCGATTGATTCAAGTCGTGATCTGATCATGCGGGTTCGCGAAATCCCAATTGCTTCTATTCGTCGGAAAATTACTCCTCTTCGCTGTTCTTTTCATTCTTTTCAAAGCACCCAGCAAGCATTTGCGGTTGTTGGCATTGGGTTTCTTTTTCTCTACACTCCCCTCCGGCTTTCTGTTTGTCACTGCCTTCGATCCGGTGAAAGACTACTCTGGCTATTTCTTCTTCGATGACTCGGAGTGGGATTTCTATGGCAACTGGGACAACCTCACTAACGGTGCGTTATTTTTGAGGGGCTAGAAGCTATATTGCCTTTAATTCGGTTTATAGGCGATGTGACTTGGGTCGACAAAACAAATGAACAACTCGCATATGTCAACAGCGCTGGGCATGCGATCCTCAAGGTTGACAACACCACGAACGTCCTGTGGAATGAAAAAAAAGATACCGTTAGATATTATTTATGAATTTATTTACTGGTATTCTGACTTGGTCCGAATGTCAAGGTCCGGATTGAACCCTAACGAGAATATGGTGTTGGCTCTTTGTGGATTGCTGATATCGTGCACATGCCATTCGGATGCTCCGTAGGTCCTACCATTGATTGTCGCCTGTAATATAACCTCAAGAGAGGGTTTTTTTTGAATCGTTCGGTTTGGCCTGCACTTTGGGCCAAGGGGCATAATTGACCAGACGATGGCGAGATTGAGTATGTCGATTCCATCCTTTTCACATCATTGGATTATCACTCAAATACCATCGCACATTCCAGCATAATTGGTGGCATCAACCTTGCCTCCACCAACCAGATGGGTCTTCATACCAAGCCCGGTTGCATGCGCGTTTCCCCCGCGCCCGCTGACCGGCGTGGAAGATCAGGCCAGGTGAACTGTTCGATGGATGCAGGTTGCACAAAGATGGAGACAGCTCCCAATAGTATTGGCGCGGGATTTAATGGCGCTGGTGGAGGTGTTTATGCGGCTCAATTCGATATTTCTGGGTGAGTCTGAATTTGTTTCAAGTTGCGGAGGAATGAACTAACAAAAAATTTAGCATCTAGTAAACAAGATGACTTTTTCATCAAGTGAGCTTTGCTCATCGACTATATCTTGAAAACTGTAGCATCTGGTTTTGGAGTGTATGTAATATATCCTGAAGAGACCTCCTTGGGCTGAATTGTTCCTTATATAGCGCCCAAATATTCCAAAGTCAATCTCCGAGTCGACCTCAGCATCTGCCATTGCAAACCTCAGTGACTGGGGCCCGCCAACTGCTAGCTATCCCTCAGGTTCTGACTGTAATATCCCAGCCTATTTCTCGGAGCAAAGCATTGTAATAACGATTACCCTTTGCGGCACTTGGTGTTTCATCGTTCCGATTGATGGCTCTAAAACAAGATATTAGGGACGGTAATCCCCAATTTTATACTCCTCAATGCGGTAGCGTTGGACCCACAGGAAAATGCGTGGGTACATCCCGCTCGAAACTATATTTAATTCTCGTTAAAATGCTCCATCTGCTATTCTGCAGTACGACGACAACGTTCCGGGGGACGGAAGCAACTACAACGATGCCTATTTCAAGATTAAATACGTCCGTGCTTACACCAGCGGTGCAGTTTTTCCTTCAGGCCCTGGGGCCTCTTCTACTGGAACAAAGACCGGAAGCGGACCCAGCCCGACTGGAAACTCAGGTCAGAGCGGTGGGCCCAAATCTGGTTTTGTGGCCTTTCTCGTCGGAACGATCATCGTTTTGCTCGCCGGATTGGCGATTATATTCATGTCCTAATCTCATGATCAAGAACTCAGTCTATGAATACATACCGCATCCAACATTCTATTTTTGAGTTCTTGGAGAATGGAAGTTCAGTAGCAATGCATTGGACCTCGTTTTGCTTATCCTGAGGGTCTGTTTCAAACTACCCTCCACGACAACTTAACCGGCAACGACCGTGATGTGAGACCTCCAAAAAGAGGTAATGTACCTATCTGACAGAGTGAGAGATAAAGAGAAATAGATGGCGAGGAAGGTACATTGATTGTCACGGCCCGGGTGCAAGTCCGACCCAATCCCGTTGCCCGCCCCACGCCTGGGTTGATGAGCTTCGCATTTCGTTGTTGGGTGACTGAGGCACCGCATGGGCCTGAAAGCAGCCTTCTGATGAAGAGGGAAATTGGATTCTGTTGGAAGAAACTTTGCACCTCAAAATCCGCACATAGTTCAATTCAAGGCACATTTCACTCAAACGAGCGCCAGCGGTCCGGCCCGCGATAACAGCTTTATGTTTGTCTTTCTTTGTCGAATCTCCCTTCCTTCCACAACAGCTGAAGCAAGAATACCCAGGGCGACCACCGACACCCTCTAGAGCTGTCAACTGTGGGCGCTATGTTCCGCACTAAATGCTTGGAGATTTAAATTTCATACACCATCTCTGGGCGGCGGCCAGCCTCTAATCGTTCAACGTTCAATTCCTTAGCCATGAAATCTTTCCGCGCAAGAATTTTCTCTTTGGTTTTCTCTTTGGTGTACACCAAGCAACTCAAATTCAACCTCCAATTCTTTCTTATCGACAGGGCGTGGTATCGTACCTCATGACTTCGCCTGGGTAACTGATCTCGTTTTCGATGACAGCGGTGAAAGGTCGAACTTCCGCACGTAACTGCATTGACCACTATGTAGCCTGCGGAGTTCCATTCCATGTATTCTTGGCCATAGCGCCCCGGGGTTTGTCAAACGCCTGATTGACAATGTTAGGCCTGAAGACTCTCACCATCCAGTCTCTGTTGATCTTCTGCACAACGTACGCTCGAAGTTACCAGGTACTCTCGGTAGTGTTGTGGTTCCGAACTTCAGGCGTGAACGTTCCTTGGCGACTTAGGTCCAGGTGATTGACACAAACTCTGAAAGATATTTGTCCCTGTTCGTGTTTAGCAATTGTCCTGAACCTCTACTAGTAGAGCCCACAGCAGCTGCTTGGATCTCGTCTATCTCAAAGAGGCTGATTAAGGTCCCTCTCGAATTAACTTCCTAATTCGAACTCATAAGGCAATGAATCTGAACGATTTGGGGGTTATGGATCTCAACGTAAGCCGCCCACTTAATAGAATTTTACAACATTCCCGACTCGCGGAATATCTATCGCCGACCATCTTAATTAGGTCCTTTGAAACCTACTTTGGCCATTGGCTCATGTAGAATTTGGTTATAAAACCTAGGAAGTTTCCAGTCATCTCGCATCGCCCATCACATCGTTCGCACTCTACCCCACTAAAGGTAAGCAACGTCTGTCAGGATATCATGCGCCGCATGTATTAATGCCAACTATCACACTAGCGCAATGACAATTTCTACCACCTGTCGCAAAGTCATCATCAGCAAGGGCGTTCTCACTGCGGAGTGCCACAAAGCAGACAAGAAGACCTATGTTTCGTCTTCCATCTCTCTCGATGCCTACGTCGGGAATGTAGATGGCAAGTTTATCTGGGGTGGCAAGGGCTTCAGCCATTCCGCCCAGGATATCGGCGTCATCGATGGTGTCCTCTATGCCAAGCTCAAGGGCCCTGGGGGAAAGTATGTTGACGCGAAACTCGATCTCAACCCACATATTATCAACAATGATGGTGTCCTTACTGCCGGAACGTAAGTCGTCGACAATTCTTAATACACCAAAACCGAACCTTCCCACTTAGCACCGGTGTTACCAAGCCGAAAGCCCCAACTTTGGAGAAAAGTTTCTCAACAACGAGTGCCGCCTCTGCCGAGAGTGCTGCCACTACTGCGAGTGCTACCAGCATGTTCTCTCAGGCCACCTCATCGACGACATCTAGCTCGGCGACGTCCGTGTCCTCGAGCAGCAATTACAAGAGTAGCAACCATTTCCATTCCTCCTCTTTCAGAAGGTATATCTTTTCTAGTTTTTTCTTTTTTTTTTTTTGATCTAACTCTTGTCCCCCAGCCAAAGTCAACATCACTTGATCGAGGACACCTGCTCGAACTTCCAACTCCGAGACGACTGCTGCTTCCACCTTGATTTCAACCACCCCGAGGGACGTGTATCCCACTCTCACATCGAGCTCGACAAGTACATCGGCAACGTAAACGGAGAGCTCCAATGGGGTGGCAGCGGGTTCAGCAAAACCTGCAGGTCCATCGTTCTCGATGGATTCTTCCTCATCGCCGAGTGCCTCGTACACGCCCGCGATGGCCACAAGGAACACTATGTGACCTGTCGCCTCGACTTGCGCAGATGCTTGCGTATCTTGGACGGAATTCTCATCTTCATCGAGATCGAAAGGAAGCTCTCCGTTCTGCTCAGCGAGGTGCCTTGGATGAAGTTCAAGGTCATCGCCGAACCCGACCTCTCCGTCTTCGGCTCGCACCCAGTCATCAAGCAGACCTTGATCAAGGTTTCAGAGAGCTGCGTCGAGCACGTCACCATTGAGATGCATAGGAAGCTCACTATCGCGATGGAGGAGGCTATCATTGCTATTACTGCTTCCGCCATGAAGCATGTTACGGTACTCATGGAGACCATTTGCACCGATGTTGTTGGCCATGCAACTGCCTGCCCCTCCGTGACTGAAGCTGAGTGTCTTCACATCGACAGGGGTCATTATGGTTGGGGAGGAAGGCATGGTGGACATGGGTACGGCGGAGGAGGGCATGAGGGCGGGCATGGAGGAGGGTACGGTGGAGGAGGTTACGGCGGAGGAGGGCGTGGAGGAGGCTACGGCGGAGGAGGGGAGGGAGGAGGATACGGCGGAGGAGGGGAGGGAGGAGGATACGGCGGAGGAGGGGAGGGAGGAGGGTACGGCGGAGGTGGATACGAGGGTGGAACATACGGGGGTGGCGAGAACGGTGGAACCATTCATTATGGTGGCGGCCAAGGCGGCGTGGTTTACAATGGTAACAGAGAAAGCTACTCGATCGCCGAGGCAGTAAACGCCTAGGTTGATGCCACTCTCGTCTCTTTCCTGTCTTGTGGTCTCGTGTATCTGCTTCAGCAAACCCAGCCTTAACTAGTGGACCCCTTCAATATGCTTATCTATTTGTTGTCCCTTTTTGTACTAATATGTCAATTTCATCTTTTATTCGTCTCAAATATGTTTGAATCAAAGACCAACACCAAAACTTCTTTATCTATAACCATAATTCATAGTAAAGTCCCACTTGGAATTATGTAAATAAGTGCTAACGGGACATGGAAATACCAGAAAGACCGGATTTGGGCCACGCAAACTGCGGGTCCAATACTTTATGTAAGTAAAAGCATTTGTACCTGAGTGCAGCGAGCACAATGTTTTCATACGGCCTTGATACATTCCGCGCCGAGATAAAAACAAGTAAAATTTTCGAGAACCACATCTTGTGTGTGCCCTTTACCAACCAATCAACTAAACTATAAACTATCCCCAACAGAAGAATATCCACGAACATGTCTAATAACCACTCCCCACAGCCGAACTAACCTATAAATGCAAAAAAAAAAGAGAAAAAACGGTAAAGTCAGCATCCGTTCAATAATGACCCAAAAAAAAGCCCAAAGACCACTAATGTGCCAGGCAGACAAACCTAGCTGGACCACAGAAAACGCCGCTCCTCTAGTACAGATCCTACGACAGACAACAAAATAAAAGGGGATTATCATGTAGTATTTACCTTATCCTTCAACGACGAGATGAACTGTTGGTAGCTGGGCAGCCCATCCGAGCGATCCTGGACGAGCATGCTCAGCGCCCAGAGCTTGAGAGGCGGCTCGCCGTCCTCTTTGACAATGTAGAGATGCGGGAAGTAGACGCCTCGGCGCATCTCGCGGATCTTTTGGATAATGGCGTTGATCCGCTGCGAGAAGGGGTTTTCGAGCGTACGCAGGGTCGTCTGGGCAGATGAAGAGTGTCAGGATAACAGATCAGCAGGGCAAAATTTGACATGTGAACAAACCTTTCCGCCACGTAGAGCCTCATAGTTGGGCAGATCGAACACATCTTGAACGAGCTGAGGAACGGCATCACGACCAACCCAGAGGAAGATGGTCTGCCCATCCTCAATCAGGAACAGACCATGCCGCTCAAGACGCTCAGAAGTAAGAGGAAGGGGTGGGGGCAGAATGACTCCTTGTTCACCAATCGTGCCAGCCTAAAAATACTGTAAGTCGGATTTTCAAATTGGTTGTAAAAGAAAATAGTCAGACCTCGGGGGTCATATTATGCAACGAGTAGAACGATGGGTAAAGATATGGGATAAGGAGTTGAGAGGGCAAGGAAGTTAAAAGAGCTTGGGAATATGCGCGAATATCAGGCGGAATTTGGGCGCTTTGGCGAACACCAACCTGCAACAATAAATTAGCCCAAAATGCAACCTACAAATCCAATCGAAACGTACATTCTTCAATAGACCAAGCACCAGAACGGGCAGCATCTTCATATTATCTGAAATTGCCAGCTGGGCACTTGCACCGGCACCGCTCGAGGTCATGCTCGTCTTGTATGACACCAGAAGCTCAACAAGTTTCTGGAATATATAATCACGAGCATCTTCCAACTTGTGCGTCAAAGACCGTTCCACAGCCTTGTTTGCGAAGAACGTGGTGATGGCAACTTGGTCCGCAGATGCATACACTTCCGAGAGGTTCGTCGTCGTTGGGAGCGCCAGGGTGATGACACGAATGCGGCGTTCACCTAGAGATGTTCCGTGAGTGGTTTAGTCTCAGCGAGCCGAAAGGTTTTCTCACCATAGCAAGTTGTATGCAGGACAGCAGTTTGGAAGACGACCACTGGGGTGGTGATGGCCTCCTCGATTTGGACCTCAATAGCATACGACTGGTCTTGAGGAACGGCAGGCATAGCCAAAAGATCGGTGGAGCGAACAAAGAAGTTTCCATGGAATGAGGCCATGCGCAGCCCTATCGTATTGGTATGCATTAACTTTAGCTGGGCGATTGATATTAGGAAGAAACAAACCTCGGGATGCGCGTACACGCATGACAGCCTCCAACATGATAGGAGTAGCGAGTAACTCGCCAAATTCATGTGCAAACTTCATGGCATCTTCAGTTCGCCCAGCGTTGAAGGCTGGGTAGTAATAAGTTTGGCCGGATGTATAATGAGGAAGGCAGGCTGAAAAGGAATTATGGTTGAGACTCAAGTAAGACTAGTTCAGTCGAAAACCTCACCAAGAGTCGCAACATCCTGGTAAGTGGCGCTGAACAAGAACATGTCTACCGAGACTTGAGTTCTTGAGCATTCAATGGCAAAAGTCTTATAGAATGGCGATGCCGCTTGCAACAAGTTGGATTCCTGGGGAATGGACGCGTTGAGCACTGAACAACAACCGATTTTTTTTAAATCGAACTCACTTTGGCGGTGCCGAGGATTTTTGGATCTTCTCTGTTTTTAAGGGCCCCAGCGCCTACAGAAGGAAGAGTCGATGACAATACAATGATCTTTCCACCAATGGGCGCCTGTCGCGAAATTAGATAACGTGGAATACACGAAAAAGAGGGCAGGGTGCTTACCATCAACTTGAAACCGGCCTGTAGAGCAGGTCCCATGGCACTCCCGATGATGCTATTCTCCTGGAACATATCACCAATTCTGCCCAGCAACGACTCGAGAGCAGCACGTGACTCCGCAACATTCACGAGCAAGTCGTTTGGTTTGGGCAAAAAGACATCGTCGATATCAGAGACAACCAGCATAGACGAATCCGTAGTTCCAGGCTATTTGACAGAGTTAGAAGTGGCACAGAGATGAAACAGCGAAGTAGGACGCACAGGCAAGGAAAAGAAGTATAGAGAAACATCGTAACAGATTATCGCGACTTTTGTTCTCTCATCTTCGTCAGGGATACGGTCCAGGTTTTCAAGTATGGTTCTTGTGGCCGTAGCCACCATACCTGTACAAGGATAATTTTTTAACAAACACGATTTGCAGCGATTTCATCGAAGACTTACCGGATTGCACAGCGGTATGACTAACATCAATCAAGAATACGTAGACAGCCGGTTGGGGAGGGCGGACCATATACTCTGTAGGTGCAACGAATTCGACACAGGAGTGATTGAGCTCTGCACGCGCCCAGCGATCTCCTGGTTGGTTGCGAACCTGATCCCAGTCGAAAAGTTGAGGAACTTCGTTGGTCATATTGCACATACAACATCTCCAACTGTATTTTGCATTAGAAACCTATAAATAATTTCCAGTGGCTAGCATGACATACCGGTTGCCTCCGTCGATGAATTGGACATAGGGATTAATATAGGTCCTGCAGCGACGGCAGCGAGCGATAACAGTGTCGGTGACCAGAGGGACAGCCTCTTCTCCGTCATTTAACGAACGGTATGGCGTAATAACAAGGGCGAGAGGAAGTTTGGATTTGGTTAACAACGATGACGTCGTTGGGATCGCGTTGATGGTAGATCGGCAGTAGCTGGAATCGGCGTTTGCGGTGGGTGCGGGAGATATACAAGAATTGGGTGGTAAACGAATTTCAGGAGGGGGGTGTTGGAGGTCGCGTGGTTCCGGCGGTGAAGTGAGGAGATTGGTTGTGTAGAGTTGGAATTGTTTCTGACCCATTCCTATTTGTCCGAATTGGCCAGCGAGAGCATCGACTGGGGGTTGACCATACTGGGGTTGTTGGTTGAATGACGGCGCGTTGATGTACTCAGGTTCAGCCTGCCCATAGTACGGCGCTTGACCGGGCGCTGGGGGTTGATGGCCCTGCTGCTGCGCGGCAAATTGGTTTTCTGCAACAAGACCTGGGGTGAAGAGTTGCTGAGGCTGAGGTGCAGCGCCCAATCCAGCTGCTCCATAAGAAGGTTCAGCAACAGCATCGGCTCCGCCGTAATAAGCCTGAGTTTGACCCGCAGCATACTGTCGACGTTTCCCATGCGCATGAGCTTGTGGCGGCGGTGATCCACTGGCTGGAGCCTCCAATCCGGCAGGTCCAGCAGCAGGCGGTTCCCACTGCGAATGCCCGGTCGTGGTTTCTGTAACAGGACGTGTCAGTCCACGAAACTTGATGTATATATGCGGGGCTGACCAATGAAGAGATATCGATTGTGTGTCGAGTCCCTGGGGTCGATTGAGCACGATTATAGACGCTAAGAAGAACAAACCAACCATTCTGCAGCCCAACCTGGCGGCAATTGTTCTGCAGGGGTCGCCATGAAAAAAAGTTGAGGATAAAAACGATGAAGACAAGTTATCCCGAGTACCCAATCATGCCGCCACGTCGGTGCAAACACGCTACAGCCAAACACAACCATCGTATAGATTCAACCACGTCTACGTGTCGTCACTGTCGTGTCTCGTGGATCGCAAACAAAAAAAGAGTGGGATGATCGTAAAGTGAGGTATAATGCCGTAGGACAATTATAGGCTTTAATTATTGATATGTACCAAGTCCTTCATCATGGTTAATCGCAATATTCTTCCCCTTCAAACCTGGGAGTCGATCCTTCAGCTTTCCCAATACCCATTCGCACTCGAGATCCGTCAAATTATAGTGCGCAACCCCCTTGATCCACTGTAGCCTCAGAACAAACGTCTTCAGGTTCTTGAATCTTTCGCCTCGCAGAAGCTCGTCTAAAATTCGCCATCTAAAGTCGTTGATGAAGTAATAGAGGCCGCAGTCTGTAGTAGGTGCCAGGATGATGGTGATGGTCTCAATCTCGTTGTCCATTGCAGCCGTGAGAAGTATATCGGTCAGCCTTTCAAATCTCTCTCCATATTTTGAGCAACGAATGGCGAAGGAGCGCAAATTGGGGAAACTTCCAAGGTCGACGACGTTCGCGAAATCTGAAGAAAAAATAAAATTTGCTGAGACAAGGAAACCAAGAAATTTAAAACGACTTACCATTCATGCAATAGCCTAAACGCCACTCCAGATCAAGCAAGGTATGGCGCGCCGCTCTGGATATCTCCAAGAACGATTCGAGCTGCCCAGTTCCGGGTACGAGGATAAGCGACGAGAGACCAACCAGTAGCCCTCTAGGAAAAGACGCGACTTTATTTATATCCAATCTATCCGACACCTTCAAAGAACGGTTAGTGGGGATCGATGGTGCGCAAAGGTGAGAAAGTGTTTCGGATCTAGGAAGAAGGGTGCATGCGTTGAGTTCCAAGTTTTTGCAAAACATCAAGATGAAGCTGATATCATTTTCGCAAATCCCTTGGACATTCGCCAGCGACATATGCATGCAGGGTGTCTGCTGGAGGGCATCCGCAATCGCTTTCTTGATGCTGGAATCAAAATATGGCCAGTTGAGAGGGACCACCGGATTGGAAGACAGTTCGAGAGATTTCAAACACTTTAACCTTGAAATCACTTTTAAAAGATTCGCCGAGGCCATAGTATAAGCCGGGTAAGGCGTTCGCAACTTCTTGCCCCCCCACGCGTTAAACAAGACAAGTTTACGAACAGCGCCCAAGATTTCCGGGCGGGAGATCAGGAACGTGGTAAATTCGATAAATGGTTTCAAGATGGAGTTGTACTCGACTAAGCTTTCATCCGGTGCAAAAGCAATCTTGATGTCACGAAAGAGAAGACGCCGACAGATAGATAGAAGCGTCTCGGAAACAACAGCCAATGATCGGAGAGTCACAAGTCTGTCCCTACCCAAGTTAACCTCGCCGAGAATAAGATCAAATATTTCAACAGGGAAAGAGACGCCTTTCCGGTAGGGCAACCTTTTAAGGCGACGACTCGGAGGTCTGCTGGCAACCTGTGATCCGCCAAAGCGATGGGTCGAAGAGCCCCCCAACGGCGAAATACCATTTGTCAAGCCCGATGGGATATTCGAGACCTCAATGCCTTGGGCGTTGTTGAATATGTCCGATTTGTTTGCCACTTCTGGTCGCCACGTTGCAGCGTTAAAGGCCATGATAAATCGTTCGTTGCTTTCCCTGGGGTTAAAGAGTCCTAAAAACAATGTGAGTCATTTATACAAGGTTAGGCTTCTAGTTGCTTTATATACCGAAAGCTTTCCCTGAGTTTTGATCTGAGTGGTTGTTCAGCAGAAGGAAGATGCGTTACGTGACAGTCACGTCCGTTATTGGCGCCTAAATTCAACTTGCAAGATGCATGCATGTCCCTCTTGAGATGTAGCCGGATTCGTTATAGAGTTCCCGGGAAATGGAAGATCGCGAAGCGAAAGGTCGATGTTGTCAAGAGAAGTGTCTAAATTTATGGCTCGATAGCGGTGTCCGTGGCATGATTATAAACTTTAAATGATAAATAAAAGAAAAGAGACACAATATGGGTGCTAAGTCATCTACCATGATGCGTCGACGCGACTTGGGTGTACAATGAGTCAGGACTTGAGTCCTATGGAGGTGGAAGAGCAGAAAAGGACCGAGGAACCGTGAGCCTTAAGTAAAGAACCCTTTTTTTCATAATTTGTCGTCGGTTAGATTTGGATACTCGCTTATATTTTGGCATTTTGGCAGCTGGGAACGCAGATACTCGCTTAGATGAAAAAAATTCTCCATTCCGTCAGTTAGATCAGATATGAAAGGTGGACAGCC
>Ga0307517_10006073_pt1 | contig 17999 bp, 9 predicted proteins | sample 23_EM_MG_FD_194515 | JGI IMG/M metagenome (GOLD analysis project Ga0307517, IMG submission 194515) | Populus trichocarpa ectomycorrhiza microbial communities from riparian zone in the Pacific Northwest, United States - 23_EM | ecosystem: Host-associated > Plants > Roots > Unclassified | place... | reverse complement strand
AAAAGTTAATTGTTGAAGCCATGCCTGGGTGAAATACCAGCGAAGTGTCATTTTGAATGAAAACTCTCGTCGAGACATTCCTTATATGCCAAGGAAGTTCGCTTTTGAAGGATAGAGGAAGTTACATGCATCACCTAATTGTAGCGACTCCTTCCACACGTTGGCACATGTTTTCCACCCGCCAAGTGTTTTTTTATCCTCTTCATTTAATTTAATTCCTGATTCTATAACAACTCTTTAATTTTGTCTCAGATTTCATCCTACCTGATATTAAGGCCTCTTCTTTCAATTTTAGTCCCTAGTTCTCTAAGAACTCTTCAATTTAGGCCTGAATTTTACCTGAACTTAGCCTAATGAAGGCCTCACCGGGAAGAGAATAAGAGAAGGAAAAAAAAAAGAGATGGTTGGCCATCCGGTAACACAATGTGATCATGTCCACGACCTAGGTCATGAATTTAACCAATATATCATTGTCTTAATGTTAAAAAAAAAATATCATTCTAATTTTTTTAAAGTTAACCCATGTTTTTATTGGATATCCAGGTTGTTATTTGGTCCTGTAAAATTAAATGAGTCATTTTATAGCAATCTCCACACGATTTAATTTGAAATTTAGGCTATGCAAGCAATCAAGCTAGGATATTTAAATATATTTTTTTGGATCGGGTTTAATGATATTATGAAAGAGTTTTGTATGTTTTTTTTTTATGTTCAAGAAAAAAATATTTAAAAAAATAATAATAATTTGAACAACATTGTTTAATTGTTTTTTTAATCATATCAGGTCAACTTTGTATTCTATGAGTTTATGCATGTTGTTAAAAAACATGCTTGCAAGAATGTTATTGAAATCTCAAATTCATATATGTTGTGGAGTACGGGTAACAAAATTAGTCTAAATTATAAACATACTTGACATGCTTTAAGGCATGTTTTTAGGTCCCTTTTGGCATGATGGTACAACTATAATATTATTTTGATATTTTTACATTGTTTTAATATGTTGTTTATAAAAAAATAAATTTTAAAAAATAAAAAATATATGTTATTTTTATATATTTTTTTAAAAAATATTTTTAAAAATAATATTTATGCAAGCTATTATTCAATAGACTTAAAAGCCTATTATTTGATTCATTATAGCTTGCTATTACTCCTTTCATTTCTCTTCCAGAATTATTTCATTGATGACATATGAGGAACGAGTCTAGAAATTATGATAGGGGCTTATCAGTCAAAAATATTATTATTATTATTATTATTATTATTATTTACCTTATACATTGATTTGGCAAAATTAATTAAGATGTAAACGATTTATCATCCTTAACCTGTCTTCAAGAAGACACGGTCACATGATTTCTTTCTTTCTTTACTATATTTTCTCACTCCATAATTTATCCTTTCATACGAGAATATCTTCTATTATAGAATTAAAAAATAACTTATCCTCTCAGCCAGTCCAGCGCAACTTCTGACAAGATAAATAAATAAAAGTTTTTTCTAGAGAAAAAAAATTGTGATATGGAGAGATAGTTGGCAGCTCTGTCTGTCTTCCACCAGAGGCATTCGAGTTGTTTATGCTTTGTGCTCCAATCTGTTTCTGATCCCCATTGCACCAACATAATATTTGTGGGGTTCATCAGATTTTAACCACTTCCATATATAATTACAGATTTGTAATAAAATATTTATTTATTTTTTCTGTCAATATATAGGACAAACTCCATGTGGATCAAAAAGAGCACTGAATTGGATTAATAAAGCTTAACAAACATAACCTGCATAAAGAGAGAAGAGATCGTAGAGATCAGCCCTTTTCACTGTAGGCTGTGCTCTGTTGTCTGGCCTTGTTTCAGCCAAGTTTACATCGTTACATGGCATGATAGTTCACCAATAAATTGTTATTGTTGCAGAAAAGGGGAAAAAAGAAGAAGAAAAAAGGTATACAAGGTACTGCTGATGCACATATGATTACCTAAAGAAGTGTGCAGACTGAACAATCCTAACACTCGGTGGCTCTGTAGGTGCCACAACTTTTTGACCTTTTAAACTCCATCGGAAAAGACATTCCTAGAAAATCCTTCCCATTTGCTTCAAAGACAATTTGATTTTGAACTTAAATAATGCCCGTAGCTGGCAAACTCCATTAGTCCAATCTCTTACATGAGAAGCAAACAAAATGGTGGAGAGGTCAATGCATTCATCTTTCAACTTTGGCTTTCTGCTTTTCTTGGAAAAACATTAAAATACACAAACCATCTTGTCTTAAACCAACCCAAGAGGTATCATTATCCTGATATCATTGATTTTTGGACTGCTTCCCTGTGAGGATTCTCTATTACTGGATGACCTCGATTGTTTACTCTTTAAATCTTCTCCAAGTTGAATTTGTTTATCATTTATTCATTTTCTAATTAATCAGGCTTTTCCCACTTCATCCTCGCACAAGTCCTAATCATAGGGTTATCAATAATTGAGGCACGGTTCCCATGTGTCACTCATCTTAACCATCTTCTGCATCGTATTTGTTTTTTTTTTTTTTAAAAAAAAAGTAATGAAAACTTTGTTTTCAAATCATGTCTGGGGACCTTTGATATAATTGGTCACCACCCATGAAAAAAAATCAAGATGAAATTAACAAGCCAGGTATCTCTGAAGTCTATTCTGGCGTTATGCCTGCATTGCACGATATAATAAGGTTGAGTTCATATATTAACATACTTGTTGAGGAAGACTGGGATTAGGATTGGCATCAAAGTCTTTTTCAAAACCTTGTGCTTGACTAGATTCAAAAATCTTCAATGAAGATTAAATCCTTAAACGACTGCATATTTAATCTGCATGAAACAAAATAGATGAATATACAAAAATAAGCGATTTCAGTGTCTGATCTTCAACTTTTATCCTTGAAAGATGATATTCATGGCTTCTATAGTTTCCATAACATTTATTGCTGAATGTTGCCGTTAACTGTACTAACATAGATAACATCATTTCCAAAAAAGAAATGCACAAAGGAAACTTTTTAGCATGTACTGTCAAAAAGGTTTTCCAAAAAAAAAAAAAAAGACGCCCCCCACAAACTGATGAGCCTGAAATCTGAATCTTTGAATCCATTCCTTACTTGCCTTCAAATCTTGTGGTTTTCACTCACGGTCAGCATCAGTAGTACATGGCCTTTTCCGCTGTCTTGTTTTCATCAAACAAAAAGTTATTACAACTGCTAGTGCTAATAAGTTGTTTTATCTCCTCTAGACCATAGTCTAATGGATTCTCTTCCCATAACCCGATTTGCTTCCCAGTCCACCCATTAAGTACATCATGACCAGCAAACCCACTTGAAACCATCAACTTTTGGTCGTCTTCAACCCGATTGTGTAGATAATTTTGCAAGCCCACCTGTCCAGTGTTGTTATTTGCACCATCACCATGTTCATACTCCTCTTTGACATGGCTCATCTGATTGCTGCAACTTCCGTCAGAAGAACTGCAGCTAGCTTCACCTCCAAACATTATGAGATTATCTTTAACTTGATAATTTTGCATAGATCCCACAAAGGTTTCTTGGGGTTGTAGCATAGAAGCAGTAGTGAAAGAGTTATTGCTCAAAGGACTTGATGAAAACGAAATTGGTTCAGTGAAAGACCTAGCTAGGGTGTAATTATAACTGTTGTTGCTGCATGTGAATGAAGGTGATGATGACAGGGGAGTGGATGGTGAAGACGGCAATGATGTAGCGTGAAGGAGAGATGAGAAATGAGCAGCTTGCTGAGGTTTTCTCAGAGCATCAGGATTAATCGAACCCATTAGTTTCTTCTTGAGCTTGGTGTTCCAGTAGTTTTTTATATCGTTATCCGTCCTGCCTGGCAACTGAGCTGCTATTATTGACCACCTGCATTTTGATGTGAACAAGTTATGTAAGAAGAAATGAAAGTGAATGATCTGATCTTTAAATTAAGAGTAGCTCAGCACTCTTAATAAAAATGTAAGCTTAGCATGAATGCATAGACTTCATATAATTATATAATTATCCGAAATTGGCATATTCTGGGAGCATGCAGTTGTTTCTTGAGGTTTCACTTTTTTGCCAGAATTGTAGATACACTCATATAATTCATTCATGTTATTCTCTCCATGTCTTAGATAGGAGAAGGAGTCATACAAGACTAAAAACTATCAATTTCAGTAAGGATGACAAAATATGTGAGAGAAACATATGATTTTGGAGTGAGATTACTGGAAAAGAAAGCTGAGAGAATACCTGCTTCCAATGTTGGCATATAGGCTGCAGATTATCCTATCTTCATCATCAGAGAACTCCCCATGTTTAATGTTGGGTCTGAGATAGTTTAGCCATCTTAATCTGCAGCTTTTCCCACATCTTTTAAGACCTGAAAAACAAATCCCAGAGAGAATCGAGATTGTAAACAAAACATAACTGGAAATGACAGAAAAGGAAGAGCACTGAAACCTTAAGATCACTTTTCATGGAGTGGGAGTCGTTTCCATTAAAATAATCTTACAGGTCAACTACTCAGAACCCACTAACTAAAAGGAAGAGGAAAAGGTGTTTATGCTTACCAGCCTTTTGTGGAAGAGCAATCCAATTCCCTCCTGTCCCGTGTTTCGCCATGTACTCCTTCAGCTTTGCGTCTTCTTCAGGCGACCAAGGCCCTCTCTTCACATTGGCCTTGTCACAGCAAGGAGCCCTTCCCATCTTTCTCTCTCCCTTTTCTTCTGAGAAACCAACAAGTTGAGAGTCAAAACAGAGAGGCCTGATGAATGTGGTTCCTAACTTTCTTTGACAGACTTGGTTTTCTGAACACTCAGGGAGAAGATTGGTTGCATTTATGAAGAGAGAGCACAAGTCAAGAAAGACTAGTCTAATTTCAATAATCAATTTCTATCACTCCTGTTTGTTGATTAGCCAAGAGAACTTTCCATCATAAACAAATCAGCAACAGGGTCCTTCCATGTCTACCCTTGCTTGGTCTCCCTTCTTACTTCAGTCACGCTTTAAGAATCCAAAGTCTGCTCAACTAATAGAGAGAAATATTAGTAATATAATTACTGAAGATGACGTCCTAGCTTTCCAAATTAGAGGCCAAGTCATAGGGTAAGGTATCAATTGACAAGTATCTACGTATATCTTCTTCTTCTTCTTCTTGGCTACACGTATGGTAGGTATATCACGTATAAAATAACAAACACGTATGTAAATACGGGGGCGTTTTAGGACTAATAATTGCTTGATGGATGTAAATTAAACAATAAAAAACATGTAATGCATGGCGAACGCCAATCTGCACATACAGTTTTGCCGCAAGCCAACAGAAAACAGCTATAAAAAGATGATAATATTTAACTCACTGTCAGATCAAGGCCAGTGTTGTGATTCTCTTGCCAGAAGAAGACAAGTGATATTGTGATTATATTAGTTACCTCCAGTTAGATTTGCGAAGCCACTGGCACTTCGCGTTCAGACAGCGTTGTATGGAATATCCTCTTTCTCCTCGCATGCGGTACCATTCAGTACCTTTGTAATAGATTGATTATTTTACATTTGAACCACCCATGATACAGTCAAAATCAAACCATCTTTAAGTATTTATTAGGGAAATTACCCGCGCTCCTTAGATTAAAAGTTAATTTTTATGGTATGATTCAAAGTTAAAAAAATAAAATAAAAATTGAGCCTGTCTGTCAAGGGTTATCTTGAATTGTCAAAATAATACCTCCTTTTCTCGTCATTGATTATCTTTCACCACCTATCTATCTCCTACTAATATGTCTCTTTATTAAAGATGTCAATCTTTTTCTTTAATCACTTGTAAATTTCAACCTTTCTCACCAATAGCATAACAAGTCATATGTAACAATCAACAACTTATTTTTTCAAATTACCTATAAGAAAAAAAAATTATTCTACTTCATTATTCCACTTTCCATGAGATAAGGTCATGTGATTAAGATGTATAAATACATCTCTTTCTTGCATATTATTTCCCTCCTATATTTACTAACCTAAACATCGGAGGACCTCTATTTTATTAATTAGAAGACTTGTTTTACAGGAGAGTATGCAACGACCATGTCCAGTCACCATGTCATCTCATAAAGAAGTGGCCACGACCCCCTCCCCTGTTTAATGTCTTTATAATGTAAAAAAACAAAAAAAAAAATATATACAAGTGTTGTTAACAAGTGCATTTAATAGAGATAAATCAATAATTATACACGCTAATAAATGTTAAAGAGAGTTGTTAATGATAATTAAAGATTCAATCAGAAAACTGAGAGATAGATACAAATTAAAAGATCTGATCTCGTGTCACGGGGACTCATTCAATTTGTTTTAATGACATGTCAATATTTTTTTAAGAAAAGTAATAATTTTAATTCTATTGAAACAAAATAATTTGCTACAATAATCCCTCCTTTTCTTATTATTTTTTTTAATAAAAAAATATAACATTTTTGTTATATGTTCTTTATTTAATAAAAACAAAAAACAATTAGTATAAATATATAAAAAAATTGTACAATTTAAAATAAGGTTAAAAAAGACATCTTTCTAATTAATTAAAACTCTCTATCTTGTTAATGTATTTTTTTTTCAAGTACTTGTTTTTTAGACAACACCTTGTCATAATCATAAAAGCAAGTTTATATTTTTTATTAAAAAAATAATACTATGATAATTTTGATGTGAATGTATTCAAAATTTAAAAATAATACATAGCTTGTGCGTAATGCTATGAATATTTTGAATGTGTTATCAAACCTAGTCCACCTTGGTAGATCAACCTAGAGAACCCCTGACCCACCTCTTGTCTAGCCTGTGTTTCAAATTAAATTGGGCTGAGTTAACATGATGTGACATAGTAACTTGGTGGGTCCAAATTAACATGATTGGGTCAACCCGATCAAAATCCGGTTTGATTTTTAAAAAGTAATCAAGATAACATCATTTGAGTTTTTTAAAAATGGAGATGAAAACTTTTCGGAATGACCTAGATCAACTTGAAATAACCAGTCAAACCCGCTATCCAAATCATGAATCCGATTAGATTTAATAACTTTGTTTTTAGGAACATATTATTTATTTAATTATACAATAATACAAATAGATATGTGCAAGAAAGTGACCAAATAAAATCTTATAAGAAAATAAAAAACAATCATGAAGGGTTGTGCAAAAAGAATGCATGCTATAAAAAATTACTATAATCTTATTCAGAAACAATATAAAACTTGAATGGTATTTAATAAAACAATATCCAAAATATATTTTAGATTAATTTATTTTAACAAATGTCAATTAAAATTGAAGACTAGGTCCGATTTCAAATTAAATTGGGTTAGAGATAACCTCATGTGACCTATTTAACCTACCAATATAGTTGTAAAATTTGGATTAGCCTGACGGGTCAACTTGAGACGCGGCTGACTTGGGACTCAGATCGGTCTAGGTTAAATAATTTTGTTTTTTTTTTTAGATTGACCTGGACCATGCATTCGGGTAAGTTTAATATTTTTTTTAATTATTTAATTATACGATAATAAAAATAAATATATGCATGAAAGTGACCAAGTAAAATAAAAAAAAAACATCATAAAAAGCTATACAAAAAGAGTGTTTGCTAATATTATAAAAAGAATGCTATAATTTTATTTGAAAACAATGTAAGAATTTAATGATATTTAATAAAACAATATCCAAAACATATTTTTAATTGATTCATTTTAATAAAATCCAATCAAAATTGAAGAAACAAGTGTAAAAAAAAAAAAAAAAAAGACAAAAAGGAGGTTAGACACTTGGGCATGGGTGGGTTAGCATACCTAGCCTAGGAAATGAAGGCTACGTATAGAGGGGTTTGCAAGGCTAGACCCACATGTTTGACCATCTTTTTTTTATTAGAATGAGCGGAGGATGCGTCATCACCCATTATTTAAAAAATAACATCTATTCTCTTTATAGTTTAAACAAAAAATAAACAAATCAAAAAAATATTTAATAACTTTGATTTACTTTTTTTTTGGGATTGTGAGAGGAAAAAACACAATGAAAGCACCTAAAAAAACACCCTTTAAGCCTTTACAAATCTATTTTAACCACAAAACAACCTTTAATCTCTCATAAAAGCATAAAATAACTGAATAAAAAATATTAATGACCTCGATCTACTTTTTATTCGATATTGTGAGAGGAGGAAACCACCTTCATTAAACTCCCCTAAAAAAACTCAATTTATTGACACCAAAATCACTCTTTTTGGTAATCAAAATGTCCACAACCAATAACTTTTTCTCTTCTTAATTTTTTTGATAACTTTCTCTTTCATCTCTTAACTTTCAAGGACTTAAACATAAAAAATGAAATTATTTATCTAAATGTGAAATGCAAAAATTCAAGGGACTAAAAAATAGATAAACTAAAAGTATAGGGAGCAAATTGTAATTTTTCTTGCAAATATCAAAATGGAATATGGTTTGTTTTGTTGGTTAACTTTAATCCTTATTTTTTTTTAGTTTCTATTTATTACAATCGATACATCTGGTTTTGAAAAATTAGTCTTCAATTCAATCACAAGAAATTTCTAAACACTTTGTGTGCATGAGAAAATACAAATGTAAAGAAATCTCAACCTACAAAACCATTATAATATATGTTGGGAGGATGAAGTTGTAATTAAAAATTTTTGAGGATTAAAATGTAAATAAAAATTGAGGTTAAAAAATCTCTAAAAACTTTGTTTGCATGAGAAAATACAAATATAAAGAAATTTCAACCTGCAAAACTATTATGGTATAATTTGGAAGGATGAAGTTGTAATTAAAAAATTTTGAGGATTAAAATGTAAATAAAAATTGAGATAAAAAAAAGTTGATGACCACTGTTTACATGAGTAATAATCACCAACCCCACACGTATTTAATGGAAGTCCAAAACTATAACTTTTAAAAATCATTAAGTGGCTATTATATGTCTGGAACATTATAACATGAAGAGACAATAAGGTTATTCAAAACAATAATATTAATTAATTCCAAAAAGAAGGCTAATATACTTGATGTGAATGTATTAAAAAAAAAAACCAAAGTTTCTTCTGTAACCAAATTCTCTTCTGTGCATCTGATCGTCAAAATTCATGTAGTTATAGTGATGCATTCAGCACTTGACTTCACATTAATGGCGTGTGGACTGGCATCTTTGACAGTAAGCCACACCGTTAGGTTAGTGCATTGTACATATTCTGAAACTGCTCCCTTTTTTAAGTTCCTGTTTTGTTTTAAACTTTTGCACAGCATTAAATATGATTTTTCATCAATTTTATGTTATGATGCTTTTTGTAATGCAGCTCATTATCTCTGTTCCTTTTTCTCGTATTGAGTGACTAGCTCACTGTTTAATCTACCAGAGAATTGAGGAATTGAAGAAAATTTGGAGATATATCTTGTCTGGTTTTAGTGTAGAAATAGTTGGTGCAAGGATTCCAATTTTTTGTGTCATTCATGTTCCTGTCAGCTGCTGATTATTGCATTAACTGCTGGGATAAAAAATGAAGTTTTGTGATGCACTCATTTTTCTCTTAGATCTCTTTCACTATTGACTTATATGTAGGAATGAATCGCCAGCTGATGTTGACCAGGATTTGGATGTCAAGGTCATCATCAAATAACGTTCTTATCACATTATGATATCTTGTTCAAGTTGCCTCTCTGCGTAGTTTGTATTCATTTTTCTTAATTTTCATGTTTTTGCAATGCAGATCAGCAAAAAGGACAATCAAATTGAGATTAATCACCTCAAATCCATGCCGGTATACGTTTTAATGTTCTTTCTAAGCCTTATCTTGCATTTATGGAGCTTTGCTGTATATAATAATTGAACGTTTCTTGTCTCTTTTGGTTTGATAGCATCAGAAGGAGTTGGAATTATCCCAGTTGAAAGAACAGATTGAGAAGGAAAAGGTACAAAAGCTATAGCAGTACTGTGGTTGACATTGAAATTGTTCTCAACATCCACTCAATGCAATTAGTTAGATTCATATAAAGAATGCATCATGCCATCATGGCTATCAGACATTGCCTATACCTTCATACAACCTTATACTGCTGTTTTCTTAGAAAACTCAAAATAAAAGCAATTCCTATCATAATTTTCTGAATTTTTTGAAAGAGTTGTTTAACATGTTCCAGTTATTTTCAATTTAAAATTTCCAAATTTGATATGTGAAATTTGAAGAGATATTTTCTGGTAACCGCTTCTTCATGTACAATATGCATATTTCTTAATTTTTATGAGGGCACTCCACGGCTTATTTAATTGTGGCCTACAGTTTGCTTTGTCTGCTTCGCAAACCAAGGCTGAAAGAGAGATCAGCAAAGCACAAAAACTTATCTGGGAAAAAGATGCTGAACTACTTGCTGCTGAAGAAAGCCGACATTTTTGAATGTGCTACCAATATAGGATTCGTTAGCTGGAACAAATAATTTATAAAGCATGGAGCTAATCATTTGAAATTGTGTTGCTGCTTATTTCTGGGTAATGTTATACTGAGGTGATATAATAATATAAATCTAGAACTCACGAAGAAATATACTTTCTGCAGGATAACTTCTTAAATGATTAAATACTTCTTTGATTCCCAATATATTTGGATCCACCCTGATTCTACCAACAATGCGAGAGATAAGGTAGAAAAATATTAGGCTCCAGTAGACCATAAAATCATGAACAATTTTATAATCCTTGTAAAACATATCATACATGAACTATTACCTGTTATGTCCACGAGTGCGGATGTGACTTTACAGGTTGAGATCCAGTATTGTGGGAATGGTGAACTGGTGGAGGTGGCAGGTAGCTTCAATGGTTGGCATCGCTGGATTAGATTGGATCCTCAGCCATCCTCTAGCATCTGGGATAATTTTGGTTCAAGGTTTTTAAATATACTCTTCTTTTATGTATTGCATACATGTTCAGTCATAATTTTCAGGCAACTAAATTATGTTTTTCTGTGGCGATTCAACATTTTATATTGAGTTACATCGGTGTTTTTCTCTGGTGTTCTGTTAATCTGTTGCTTGCTTGGAACATGACATGAAGTTTGAAGATCATTCCATTTCAAATTGAGTCCCAAAATATTCATTTTGGCTCTTGTGGCCATTGTTGAATAATGCTGGCATCCATCAAGTTTCAGGCATTATAAAATTGATAGAACATGAGCTTTTATAGTTACAGAGTGTAGCTTGGAAAGGTGAATATGGGAACTTGAACAGTCTGGAAACATCAATTAGGGGGTTCCTGTCTTTTCAAATTGGGAATCAAGGGGATTTTCCCCTCCCATACTAATTCCTTGCTTATGACAGGCTAAAACAGATTTGCGAAGCTATTATTCGAATTGCATGCCACATGTTCTGTAATTACCATATTGAAATGTCTCCTATGCTGATATCTGGAGAGTTTGTATAGTCTGTATTTTGTTTTAACTGGCGAGGGGTTCAAGAGCGCACACTGTGATGCATGTTTTCCCAGGAAATCCAGACTCTGGTCAGCAATGCTTTGGCTTTTATCCTGGGGTATATGAGGTGTGAACATCTGCTACCTGATAGCTACAAACTACAACCTCCTTTTTCCATTTATACCTGCAAGGTAAAATTAATAATTTTGCCTGTGGCCTTTGCACCAACCAACTGTGTGGAGTTTGGTAAAAACTGCACGGTTGTTGCTGCCGAAGGGATGGCACTCAGAAGTGCTGATATCACTTTCATCAATCATGGGGAACTTATCAACTGTAGAAGTCATAATAAGGTCAGGGAGACATAAAAAATACAGCAAATGCTTTTTCCAAATCTCTCTTGAATATGCAGACATGTTTTTAAGATATAGCTTTGTTGCACAGAAAATGACTTAAGATGCTTGTGTGTGTGTGTGTGTGTGTGTGTGTGTGTGTGGCATGATTGACATTTGCAAGAATGATTCTCATCCTTTAATTGTACCTCAGTAGTCCTCTGCGATTGGTAATCTCCCAGCATAATAAATTAAATATTTTTTTAGGAGCATCTCAAATGCAATCATTCAAAGGATAGTTTGTGTAAATGCTTCCCAACAGAAGCATTTATCAAATGAATGTTCCAAGATTCTCTGTTAGTGCTAACAATATCATATATGGGAAAGTTAATCTGCAATATGGAAGAAATCTGAGACTTATTATACCATCAATAAGGATGAAGTCGAAAAGTTGATGCTGCACTGCTGGGTGCCTGTAGGTTTATTCTAGACAGGGGAATATAGCGACGAGGTTTTGGGTAATGGTTTCTTAGGAACAGCAAAATTTGGAGAAGGAATGAGCTGCTAAATATGCTATTTAAATCTTATTTAGCAAAGTATTAGATATTGTTTGTTTTGTGTTTTAAAAATATTTTTAAAAAATTTTGAAAATTTTTTATGTTTTTTTTTACTTCAAATTAATATTTTTTTAATGTTTTCAGATCATTTTGATGTGCTGGTGTCAAAAATAATTTTTAAAAAATAAAAAAAATATTATTTTAATATATTTCTAAGTGAAAAACACTTTGAAAAACAACGACAACCACGAGCACATTTGGAATGGAGATTCTCTCCTATACTTGGTTTTTGTAATTTTAGCTTGTAAGGGACGGTTTTTTATTTATTTATTTATTTAATCATTTGATGTGGTACTTGATTGCTTGTATTGATTAGATTATAATTTAAAATATACTTTCTTAACTTGTTCCCCTAAACTAATGAGATTTTTTTTAAAATATTTTATGAGTTTATATTTAAAAATAATATTGAAATCTTGATGAACGTTTTGAATTTTGAAAAATGATTTCAATAAGCCAAGCTATTCAATCCCATAACCAAAGAAAAAAAATTAAAATCTAAGGGACAATATTTAACTCTATGTAAACCATAAAAAATCATAATCAAATTTTATTTGAAAAATATAACTTGAAGTTAATAAATAAAAAAAATACCATAACATAACAAAAAATAAATAAATCTTCAAATTGTGAAGATTCGAAGAATAAATTAAGGTTATTAAATTATAGGATTAAAGTTTAAATTACATAATCAAATATAGATTTACAGTAATAAGATTTTTTTTAAGGGATGTATGATGATGATAAAAAAATTAACAAAAACAAAAAGGGTTAACCAATTTTTTTCTATTAAATAATATACGGTAATGATAAAATTTAATAAAAAAATAAATAAATATTAAAAAAAAGCTAACGATTAATATGCAGCAACTAGTAATAATTCTACACACATATAAGACAAAAAATATTAAAGAAGTCAATATAAGAAATGTTAGAAATAAAAAAAAAATTATTGATAAGATTTATGATCACAATCAATAAATTAATATATATAAAAATACAATCAAATAATTATTAAAATAAATTACAATATTTAATTATTTAAAATTCTTGATTTCATCTTTTTCCTTTTTTTTTCCACTAATTTTCTCTTGCTAATTAATTACGATTTGCAAGACACCAAAGGAGGGGAAATCATAAAAAAGGACTGAAATCAATAGGAAGGGCATTTTTATTTTTTTCGTATTTTTGTGAATGGAGTAGTTGCATGTTGGTGCGACTCAAAAATCCAAAGGAGAGCTTATGGCGACCACGAGCAAAGGGTCCTTCAATGCACAGTCGTGTCCAAAGCCTCACCTTTCTCGCCAATCGCCACTTTCACTCCTCTTTTATCTTTTCCCAACTCTCTCCAGCCTCTTCACCTCAGTTCTCCTGCTCTCTTCCTTCCACCAAGAACATCCTCCACTGGTGTCAAAAGACACTCTCGTGTTGCTCTTAACTGTCACTCTCTTCACAAAAATGGCTTTGATACTTAATGCTTCCTTCTCCTCTCTTCTTCTCAAGAATTCTTCTCCTCTTCTCTCTTCCTCTTCATTTCCCAATACCTCTGCATCTTCCCTTAGGGTCCCAACTCATGACCCTTTACAATATACGTTGTCTGGTTCTACAAGAAAAATAAGATACTTTTATTCGTGTTTTGAAAAGAAGAGGGAGTTCATTGAAGCTGTTGATGAGAGTGAAGAAGTAGAACTTATGGACAAGCCAAAAATGACCCTTTTGTACTCTTTCATTCCTCTGCCTCTACTATTTACAGCTGCTCTCCCTGGAGGTAAAATTAACACTCTACTACTACCACCATCACTATCATATACATGTTAGTATTTCTTGGTGAGATTTGTTTGGTTCTATTGATATCTATATATAGATTGCGACAATTTGATCGTAACAGGGTTGCATGTGATTCATTCTGCTTACACATTTAGATGATGCTTAGCATAATGAGGTAGTTCACATATAGTACTCTATGAACCAGTCTTTTTGTATTTATAGGATTCAATCTTCTTTATACTAAGCCAAAAATTAGATCATAGGATTGAGGTAGTGCATTGACTTCAGGTAGTGGGCGTTCTCGAGTTAATTTTATTTGATTTCGGAACAATGCCAGTAAGAGCAGTGACAGTTTCTGTTCAAAGGAAAAAAGAGCAGTGATGGTTTCAGAATCTATTCCATATATCAGTTATTGTGAGGAATTAAGGGTAGAGTTCCTTCTTGAGCTGAATTCTGGACTGGATTTTCCTACAACTTGAGTGGGTTTGAGATCATAAATCATGGCAATGAAAAGTTGACCTTCTTTTGGTTGAATTCTTAAGATTGAAAATGATGCTTAATGTTTCTTTAGTCATACCAGTTAAACTGATGCCTGGTGAGTAATTTTCGATACATTAAATTGCCAAGACTGAGAGCACTAGTGTTTGCATTCTCTCATGACTCACAGATGCTTCAATGACTTTATTGAGGGAAAGACAAAACAACTTAGGTTAGGAAATTAAGTGTAAATATAGGTTAGAACTTCAACTGGTAATCCAGGTAAGAGTATATGATTAAATTCAATAGAAACTTCACTTCTGCCCAGTGTGGTATTGGAGCTTAGACCCCTAGAAGGTGTCTTTTTTCATCTTCTTTGCCTCAGCTTTCATTAATTTTTTTATGCTGATCAATTAGGGAGCGGAGTGGGAGTGCTTTGCTTCCATTTCCACAATCAATCTCATATGTTCAAGCACTGCATCTCCTTAAAATGGAATTTATATTCACCCCAAGGTTCTCATGGATCCAAGAACTTCTCATCTAACTGACAGTGTTTGATTTTAGGTCCTTCTTGCTTTACTCCACCATTCCTAGGCTTCTTCTATACATAGCACTGACTGACACTAGCTCATGCTGCATCATTAGGCCTCTAGTTAATTATTCCCGAATCCTAATAAATTCATTTCTATTTTTGTGTCATTTTTAACTTTGAGTATTGACTAGAGGTTGATTATCTGAGTAACAGCTGCGACTGTAAGGTCTCTTTTTGGGCCTTTTGTTGAGATTGTCAAGTCATTGAATCTTCCTGACTGGCTCGTGCATTGGGGTCATCCTGGAAACATGGTATATAATTCGTCCCTTTTCCATTGTTCCTCAAGCTCATACAAAGGATTAATCTTTTGTTTACCTTATTTGAGTATCTTTTCTTCACTTGTAATATATTACTTAGGCTGTTGTGCTCTTTGCCATGGGTGGTTATGGAACGTATCTTGGATTTCGAATCCGGTTTTCTGATGATGTGGTAAGATGTTATTGCACAACATTTACTTGAGTGACTAAGACTTTTGATTGTTTTCCTATTATAATTGATAACTGAATTGTTTATGATCCCTACAGGAGGAGAAGGCCAAGGCCAAAGACTTGCATCCAAAGCTTCTTGGTGGGATGTTTTTCTTTTTCGCTCTTGGAGCAACTGGTGGAATAACATCTTTACTGACTTCAGACAAAACTATTTTTGAGAGGTGATCTTAAATTATATGGCAATCTGTTTCCCCCTATCCAAATACAGTGCACTGTTTCTTTCCTTGAAGAATTGATACCTTAAATTTTGTTTATCATCTGAATTCCATTATTTTGTTTGCAGTCCTCATGCTGTTACAGGTTTGATTGGCCTTGCTCTCTTGACCATGCAAACCATTTTACCAGCACTATTCGAGGTAAAAATACCCAAGTTCTTTAAGTCCTAACTGATACTGAGAAATGTTGTGACAATAATTCTGAAAATAGAAAAAGGGAGTGACAGTTTATAGCAGCATATCATGAACTTATTATCTGTTCTTGGTGTTCATGCCAAATATTGGATTCTCACTTTAATCCATATAAATGCATGATGCAGGGGAATCCTGGATTGCGAAATATTCATGGAATCTTGGGCAGTGGGATAATGACCCTCTTTCTCTTCCACGCTGTCCTTGGACTTCAACTTGGCCTCAGTTACTAATCCACGCATGGATCCGTAGGACCTTTTGGCTATTCATTTTCCCTTGTTGTGTGTTCTTTCCGGTTCTGGGAACCATGCCTCTCCAACTTAAACAAGCAATTGAAAACTCATAGTGTGACATTTGGTAATAGAAAATTCCGTTAATAATTTACAATTTTCATGGAGTTCCCAAGTACAGATACAATTTTTTCATAACCAAACCGCCAATTACCAAACCAAACATTGCCGCTTCTTTTATAACAAAATGAGTCGAGGGAACATTGTGATCTTCGACACATGCTATCAAATCATGTTAGGTGTTCGAAACTTGCAACGCTTCCATGAGTGATGCAGGTATTGTTAGTTTAATATGTTATGTAGTTAATTAGTTAATTATATATTATATTATTTTATTTATGTAAATATATATTTATTATTAATAAAGATTTAATTTATATTTAACGAGATGCATTACCGCGCGTTGCCGTTGGCTTATAAAAAAATATATTTAATAGTGTTATAATTGTGAATCAGCGCTAGATAAGTAATAGAAACTAAAGGTATGATGGAGCGAATATTTCATGACGGAAAAAAAAGTTGTGTTGGTGATCAAAACTTAGAGACTGAACAAAATGATTTGTAGCAATCCATAGTATTTTGGGAGGAAAGATACAGTTCTTTCGTCACATGATTTAGTTTTTCTGTTAATAAAAAGCAAAAATAATTACAAAGCTAAATTCTCTACCAATTTAATATTAAAAAAAACCAACAAAGATAATTTTGAAAGGAAAAAAACCTATGAGGAAAAACGTTGTAGCAATTGACAATGTTTTGTGAGGAAAACTACAGTGAATTCCCCAATAAAATAAAATAAAAAACCATTTAGAGAAATACTGTAGCAATCCATAGTGTTTTGTGAGAAAAACTACAACGCTTTTCCCATATGATTTAGCTTTATTGTAATTATAATTCTTAACCAACTTAATATTAAAAAAAAATGGACAAACATAATTTTGGAAAAAATAATAAAAAAATCATATGGGAAAACATTGCAATAATTCACAGTGTTTTAAAGAAAAAAAATTATAAAGCTAAATTCTTAATCAGCTCAATATTAAAAAAATCAAATCGACAGAGACAATTTTAGGAAAAACAATTTTAAACAAAAAACACAAAAAAAAAAGAAAAAAATCATGTTGGAAACACTGTAGCAATTCATAGTGTTTTGTGATGAAAGCTACAGTGCTTCCCCATATGATTTAACCTTATTTGTAATGACTTGTAATTGTAATTTTCAACAATGTTTTGTGAAGAAAGCTACAGTACTTTCCCCACATAATTAAGTTTTATTACAAAGTTAAATTTTAACCAACTCAATATTAAAAAAAAATAAAATTGACGAAGAAAATTTTAGAAAAAATATTACAAAAAAAGAAAACACAAAAGAAACTGGAAAAAAACCATGTGAGGAAAAACTGTATCAATCCATAGTATTTTGTGAGGAAAACTTGTATTTACTTGTAATTGCAATTCTTAACCAGCTTAATATTTAAAAAATAAAATTGACAAAGACAATTTTAGAAAAAAACATAACAAAACAGAAAAAAAAAACCATATGAGAAAAAACACTGTAGCA
>Ga0307517_10006072_pt1 | contig 18000 bp, 3 predicted proteins | sample 23_EM_MG_FD_194515 | JGI IMG/M metagenome (GOLD analysis project Ga0307517, IMG submission 194515) | Populus trichocarpa ectomycorrhiza microbial communities from riparian zone in the Pacific Northwest, United States - 23_EM | ecosystem: Host-associated > Plants > Roots > Unclassified | place... | reverse complement strand
GAAGGAGACGGCTTTGTGAGAACTGAGATGAGAATGAGATGTTAGGGTTAGGGAGGGAGGCCGATTAGGTTAACTTAACTATTTATACTGCTTTTTTTTAATTGTTTAATGGGTCCAGTTCGGTTTGGCCCGGTTTCTGGGTCAAAACCAAAACCGAACCGGACCTATTAACATTTATGGTTTTTAAATCGGTTTAATCGTTTTTTAATTTCGGTTCAGTTTTTTCGGTTAATTTTTCATCGGTTTTATCAGTTTTCTCGGTTAATCGGTTATTTTGAACACCCTTAATGGAGTGTATGAATTTCTTGGATTTTAGATAGACCAAAAGAGCGGGTTGCTGCTAAGGCTTTTGAGTGTTGCTGGAAGCCTAGGATGCTAGATCTAGAGTGGAAATTGAAGAATGAAGATTGGAAGATGGGGGCGTCTGATTGTCTGTGTGATTGTGTCTCAAAGGGCAAGGGGAGGGTGCGGTCGTGCGGGTGTGTGGCTCTAGGGTTACTGCTTTGCAAAAGCTTTTTTTTTCTCTATTTATAGTATCTTTTTTATCTGAACCGAACCGGTTCGGTTTGGTTGGGGTTTAATTAGTTTCAACATTACAAAACTGAAACCGAACCAAACCAGAAGTGTTTCTAAATATTTTAATTGGTTTGATTGGTTTTTTTTTCCGGTTTTTTTAATTAATTTTTTTTTCTGATTTTATCAGTTTATTCGGTTTTTTGCTCACCCCTACTTGCTCCTGATGCCAAGGTGAACGAAATTTCTACTTCAGTAATGGAAGAAACAAGCAACCCGTCCTAAATGCCATTCTTACCTTTCCAAAACTTGCAAGGTCTGAAGAGACTGCATCTAATGGAATGCTACCATCAGTCCATTTCTTCTCATGCACACCGAATCCAAGAGTTGCACAGGTTGGCGTCCCCTTTTCTAGAAACCCTTCCGGTGAACTAGGTTTTGTTTTCTCATTACTTGAAGTCTCATCTTGAATGGATTGTCGACTGTTTGCATCACTTAGACGTCTAGATAGGGCAGCCTGGGAAACGGCCAACGCAAGTACTTATCGTGGCAATCTTTGTGACATGGGTTCTGTCCGAGAAGAAAGATCTCAGAGATAAATGGAGGCGAATTCGTTTCTCGATGGTCTCTGTACCCTTACAGTTTTCTTTCTTGTTTATTTTACACTTCGAGTTACTTTCAGTGGAATCAGATTAGGAGGTTCACTCCGAACTTGTAATGTTAATTTTGTAGCATGTCCCTCTAATGGCACTTGGTACTTGCCATTAAGGAAAGTTGATGGACCAAAAGTAGTTTGGAAAAAATTATTCCATGTAGCAAACACGAATTCATAACTGTATTATAGACACCGAACCAGGCCCGAGCAAGCGAAAACTCGTATATCAAAACATAGACCATCAAAATGATGTTTCCGTAGGTTTTAATCCTAAATTTAACGAAATGTTGTATTGCAGGACATTCTGCCATAGAAGGCACAGTTTTTCAGGACTCCAATTAACAATTTCAAGAAATTTCATCTTGTGAAGTCAGAATTCCATTATCTCATCATTAAAAGAATTGGATGGACTGAGCGAAGCCTCTGTTTTGCCTACTTGAATCAACTAAAAATAATCAAATTCAGAAGTGAAAGCTCAGTAGAACTAGCAAGATTTTGAAGGCATTTAATCAAACTAACAAAAATGTTCAGTAGTCTAACAAATACTGCAACATTGATAGATAAAAAAAATATAATATCTTCAACATAAGCTTAATCATAGTGTCATTTCTTCAAACAGAAAAACCTAAGATAGGACATTACTGAGTCCACAAAATCGCTTGCGCATCCGGTTTCTTCTTGGCCTCGCCCTTCTCTTTGGGCTCCCCTTGGCCCACCACAGCTGGCATCTCATCCCAGCTCTTCCTACTACTCTTTGCAGACCCAACAAGCGCCTCCGAAACTTTTAACATCCCAGCGACAACATTTGAAATCTTCATTCCAACAGAATCCAACACAGCAGGCGACAGCTTCACTCCAGAAAGCCTCCTCCCAGGAGAAAGCGAAGCCCTTCGAGAATTGGGAAAAGGCTGCTTCCTCCCATTCGGAGACGACTTCCTGTACCTGGACGGAACAATAATAGCTGGCTCCCTTGCAAATTTCCTGCTTTCCTCCTTGGAAGCCACCGAGCTCGGAACCACACATTTGGAATGCACTGGAGATGCTGATCTCTTCCCTTTGACCACAGGAGAAGGATCCCTCTCAATCAAAGCAGCATTTTTCTTCCCAACAGAAACAGATCTCTCAGCCGCAGCAGGAGAAAAATCTCTGCGGAACCTTATCCGAACCAGTCTTAGCACCAATCTCATCCAACATCATCACATTATCTCGCGGCGCAAGCGCTTGTCTGGTAACTTTAGCAGTCACTTCACCTTTCTGATCGTTTCTTGGAAACTCCCCGCATTTTTTGTTGTTAGGTAAGTACACAGGTTGAATCACAGATTTTTTTTTCGAAGCTGAAATTCTGGCAGTGAGAGGTTCTGGAGTACCGACAAAAGGTGGTGGCCAGCAATTCGGCGGATTCTTGCATGTTAGAAATATTTGAATGGAAGCATATTGAAAGACAATCTTATTTATATAAATATTACTCCTTTAAAAAAGAGTAAATTTTAATATACTTGGATTTAGATTATAGTACTTAAGTATTTATATAATGTAAAGATAACTCAAAAGACTCAAGGAATAAATCTATAATTAATACATTGCATAAAAACAATTTAAAGGACTCTTTGAATGGATTTCAAAATTAATTTGAACACTCTTTAATTTTGAAAGTCTAAAATCTTTTGAAATTTGGATTTTGATGGTGGATCATCTTATCATGATTATTGCACCATTCTCATCTCTTGATGATGCCGATCACAAAAAAAAAAAAAATATCAATGTCTTTTCCCTTACCTTCTCAGCTTTTGGTTTGTGGATGCTTTCCATTAAAACTTTATTGGATTATTGAGTTGTTGTTGTAGAGCTCACATAAGAAGAATTTGTTGCTACAAAACTTATCTTCTTACTTTAGCAATTATATTTGCTTAAACATGACTTATCTATGTCATTTTTCTTGTTTAGTGGTTACTGCCACATTCTTCATCATGGCTCTTTGGCCATTTTCCATCTTCTCCTTACGAAGATCTCTCTTCTTTTTTCATATGTGTGATCTCCTTAGTACCACACTTATCTCTTGTGCAATAAGTTGTCAACATGCACTAAGCCTCTTTTTTAGGCTTTTTCTATCTCTTTTTTATGCAATGTCTCAATTCACTTGTTGGGCTCCAATATATTGAATCTTCATTTTTTTCTTCTTTGGATGTTAGTTGTTCATATACACTTTCATCTTTCTCAAATGCCCTTACTAGATCGAATTAGCTCTGATACCATGTTAGAAATATTTGAAAGAGAAAAGGGAAGCATGTTAGCGGGGATAATATTGATTACTTGGAGAAGAGAGGAGTGGTGGTCACCAACGACGACGCAGGCAATGGAGCACATTGGTTGGAGGAGTTTTAAGAGAATGTTTGAAGTTAGAACGTCATTGTAAGACAAGACGGAGAGAGTGTGGCTGTGTGGAAAGAAGGAAAGAGTTAAAGAAAATAATCGAGGAGGAAGAGGAGGTAGTGATTTCTAGTTGTTTGTTATGTAAATTCAAATTCAAATGTCTGCTCTAATCTTTTATTTTAGTTTTTAAATTGTGGATAACAACAACCATGATAGTTTGGTGAGATAGAGGAACATTAATTTATGACATAATTTCATTACAATAATCCTTATAAGTTGTCATTAACCAAATGTTTACAACTACTTCTCTATTATAATTGAATTTGATTATATGTTTAATTTAAATTTAATTAATAAATAAGTTGAATTTATATGTTTAAAAGAGATATTCTATCACTAATTTTAATTCATTTTGTTTTCTATATTATCCTTTTAACAAGTGGAAGAAATGTCCTAAAAGATGGGTAAATTGGTATTTTAAAAAAGCTAGTTTTAAAATTAATTTCTTTTTTATATATATAGTGTAGTAAATTAGAAGAGTTGACCACTGATTTACTTTTATACAAATTTTAGAGATTGATTTCTTTTTGAAATTTAATTCTTGAAACTCAAAATTGTTCCAAACATGAGATTTCATTAAAACTTCTAAATTGAATTCAATTCAAATAGAAAACCCTAATTTCTAGGGTTTAATCAGAATGGCATGTCATTCATCTTTAATGAAGAGAACGAGTGACATGTGATCCAATCCTTGTCATCTTTTTCAGCATGAAAGATTAATCGGGTTGTTATTTTCAGGCGAATGAACGTGGCATCTTCGATCACCTTAGAGACTCAAACCACTACTGATAGACTGAGAAACATCTCCTCTTTAAGGATCAACTATCTTCATTGCATGTTTATACCTACTTTGGCTCAATGAACTCAATAGCATCTTGTCACTGAACAACTTCCCCTGCATTTGACAGTTTTAAGCTAATCGAGAGCTCACTTTCTAATAAATGAATGTGGTGTTCTGGACCTCCAAATCAAATAAGATTTGATGCCCATGGTAGATATATATTCTCTCTACAAAGATCAGCTACTTTTATCCCACATTTACATCTAGTTTGTCATGATGATCTCTCTAAAGTAGCTCACTCGGTCAACTATGACTCAAGAAGAAAACCATCATGATTGTTTAAACTTCGTGGCTACCTTCTCTTGACAGGTTTAAGCTCACAAAATGACAAAAAGAACCAAAATGCATCTTTCTAGAGAGGTTAGAGGAGAGAATGAGCAAGAGTATTCTCTAACAAACTCTTGACAAAACCACTATGGTTTTGCCATTTCTTAAGAACACCAGAAGGAGGGGATTCGGAAAATAAGAGAAAATCACAAAAAAAAAAGAGAAAGAAAATACAAAAAAAAAAGTCTATAGAATACTTAGAATGGAAGGGAAAGAAAAGTAACAAAGTGGTGTTTTAAAAAGGAAGTAGAGTATCAATCTGAGATTAAAAAGAAGCTGGAAATCAAGAGGAAAGAAGCAAGGAATCCAGAGAAAGAATCAATTTTTTCATTGCTAGGTAAGCCTTCAAACTTTAATAAGGGGGTGGAGCTCAATGAGCACACCCCTCCGTCCTTTGAAATCATTTATTAATTTGGAGGCCATGATTATTGTTTTGGAATGTTTAAACATGCTTTGAATATAGTTTGTATATATAAACCCCTAGATAAAATATTTGAAGTAAATTTTATGTCAAGGCAGTAAATTGAATATTTGAATGAAAAGGATGACTTTGGATTTTGGAAACTTGAAATAAAATGTTCAAGTGTTAATTTAAAAATAAAAATATGAAAAATGGTTGAAACAAAATATAAAAACACAAATAAAAATTAAATGGAAGTGATTTATGAGGAAAGAAAGGTACTGGAATATAATTCAACGAAATTCAAAATAACCCAACTTAAAATTGATATAAATAGGTGATGGAATCTAGAAATATTACTTGATGAACATAAAAGGTACAATGTAAACCCCTAATTAAGAAATTGATAAACTAGTTCTAAATATGTAAAATGTATGGTTTTACACGTGAATGACCTTGACTATCGGTATAAACCCTGCGTACAATCGCACAATTTTTAACTCGAAAGGGGAAAAAGTTGAGGAGAATTTGTAGTATAGATAGGAATGAAAGTTTTTGATGAATTATTTGGAAATATTGCTGATTTAAGTAGATAAAACAATGCAAAAATTTTCTATTTTTGGCGTAAAAATAACATACTTGAGCTGAAATAACATACCAGTTTTATATTATCAAGCATAACTATTAATCTAACCGTTGGATTGAGCTGAAATTTACATGGAGTATCCTGACACATAGTCATACCTAGGGTTAAAATTCCAGGGCAATCGGAATTTAAGAAGGCCTCGCGAGAATAACAACATATTGGACAAATTCATGGGTTCATTAAGGGCAAAATGGTCATTTGGCCTCAAAACCTAGCTCTCCTTTCCTTTAAACTGATAAGAAGCTACTGGGAAAAAAATAAAGAAAAGAAGAGAGCAAGGCTTAGTGAAAACCAAAATCCAAGGAGAAATCATAGGAATTGAGAGATTAAAGTGAGAGTAGGCAAATCCAATAAGAGGAGCATCATTTGGAGGGTTTGGGAGAGGAAGATAAGAGAGAGAAAGTGATGGCAAGAGATAGAAAGAAGGGATTGGTGAAGGAAGAAGAAGAAGAGTGAAGAAAAGTTGATAAGCTAACGTTTGAAGTTCATTTTATCATTTGGTAAAGGGTTTCAAACCAATTTATATAAGTTTTAATGAAAATAAATGATGTTAATGCATGCTTCTTTGATTTTTGGTTAGGGTTCTTAGAAGTAAAATTGGAGAAAATATGATTTTATTGTTAATTAATGAAGTTAGGATGTATTAGGTTATGAGTAATATATAATAATGGTTAGATTGGATCAATTGTTGAAAGAATTGAAAAACTCACCATTCTTTAACCTTAGGGTTCATGGGATAATTAAAGAAAATGCCTCGAAATATTTTTTTTTGTGTTTAATGATTATGAGGAAGATTTAAAGTTAGTTATAAATATTGTGATGCAAATTACCCAAATTATACTATTGAAAAAAAAAATGGATGAAATTATATTGGTTTTGTTACAAATGTGATGATGGAATTGTGTTCAATCATGGTTATGATTTTGATTATTGGATATTGAATTATGTTTGTTAATTATATGTGAAAGATAAGTATAGAAAGAGTGGCACTGTATAAACATTAGTGTTTTTAATTGATATTGTATGCTTGGAAAGCGATCTAGGAGCTTGTAATTTGATGGTTATGTATGTTAAGTATTGGGTTGACAAGTTAGTGTAATGAGGAAAAAAAAATGTTGGATGTATATGGAAAGTAAGGAACGTGAAATGGTATGCTAAATGCAAGTTAGAACTTGGAGCAAATTCTAAACCTTGGATACTTTTTTTAATATGGATATTTTGGTTGTGATGTTAGTGATTGATTGATTAAGTTGATTGTGATAGTTGTAAATGAGTTGTTGTGTGTTTGAGTTACTATTGATATGGATTGGTAAGGGTAGGTATGTCCAAATTTCAAGTATTAGAGGGTTTGAATCCAATGCCCACCATATGTTTCATATAATAATAGGACTTTTGGACATTGGGAAATCATGATGAAAAGTGATGTCTCTAAACATTGAAAATTCAATGACAAAAAGTATGTCTTAGGGTATTGAAATTTATCGACGAAAAATATATACACTTAGACATTAAGTATTAGTTGACGAAATTTGTGAATATTAAAAATCAGACTAAGTAAGGGATTAATGAAAGTATTAAATGTCAAAATACATGAAGTTTCAATATTGGATGAATAGTGATTTTTACTACTGGATGAATATTAAATTTTTTTGCTGTATAAATAATGCTCATTTTATGTTTTTTATTATCTTGAATTTTATGACCATTTTTGTTTTGTGCAGACCTATATGCAATTGCATTGTGTTTATATCAAGGTAATTAAACAAAGTAATAGACATAAAAGGATATTACAAAAATGGATAACAATATGTTTGGACAATGAATGCATTATGGAAAGGGGTGCTCATGTGAATGTGTTGATGTTAATAAAATGACTAAAGGAAACTACCAATCATGGGATGAGATCCTACGTTTAATGGATGGTTTGATAATTATTCTTCTTCTATTGTTGTAGGAGAAGCACGGGGAGTTAAAACGCTAACTGGAGGTGCATGATCCTCAACAGGAACGGGTAGGCATTGGACACCCTAACATAACTAATTATGTGTTTAAATTAAGTAGTCAATTGTAACTTTTTTTTATTTAGGTTGTGTTAATAATAATAAGTGTGAGCTAGTTTCCCTGGATTAAGGACTAGCGCCTGATTTGAGCAATGTGAGCTAATTGCCCTAGTTTAGGGACTAGCGCCAAGTTTGGGTAGTGTGAGCTAGTTGCCTTGGTTTAGGCACTAGGGCTCGATTTGGGCACTGTGACCTAGTTTCCCTAGTTAAGGGACTAGCGCTATGTATAGACAACATAATTTGTGTAACACGGTTGAGGGTTTGAGCCTAATTTTGGGCAAAGAGAGAAATTTTACCATAGATATTAGATGGATGTCCGAGGAAGGATTCAAGTTAACTTTGTCAAGTTAAATCAAAGAAATGTATTTAATAAATTTATAAATGTTGTGATTGAAGTGTATGGTTAATTTTTATGTTGAATTTAATTTTCAAGTACTTCGCAGTAGTGTGTTGACCCATAGAGAATTAAATAACTAATTGAGTTTTGTTGATAAGGATATTAAGCGAGTTGTCAAGTATGGATTCCATGGAAAGTTGTGTTTTGAATATGTTTGTTAATTATAGGTATGTAAATTGGAATGGAGCATTGAGAAGTTTATGATAAAAATAAAATATATTTCACTCGATGAGAAATGAAATAACTAGCATTGGAATATTGTTGTAACGAATTCAAGAAAACAAATTTATGATAGTTGATCAAGAAAGAAATTGCATAAAGTGTATGACTCATTAAAGAATGATAAAATAACTCATTCAATAATATAATGCACTAAAGGTTAAGATATTAGGTCTTGGATATTTAAGGATATCATCCATGTAAAATTTGTTATGAATAAATGACACTAAGATAGGTACTATTAAGGAGGGGGGGATAATGGATGAGAGACTACAAATATATTTTTGACAACTAATTGAATAAACAACATAAGAAGAATTAGCAATACAATTCTTATTAGTGACTTGCAAGAGATTCTAATAATGGTTGAACTCGCGAGATTACAAATAAATGAGATTATTATCATCTTTGATTATTAATAAGACTTTGTGTAGTAGATAATCTAAAGGAACTATAGAAAAATATTAGCATCAAGGTTAGGGAGAAAATGCTCAAATGGTTATGTGATAAACCAAGGAGTTTGATCTACAAAAGTAAAAGTACACAGTGTATTGCTTATCAATTTAAAATAAGCACATGAATCATGATTAAACTATGTACTTTTATATATATATATATATATATATATATATATATGTGTGTGTGTGTGTGTGTGTGTGTGTGTGTGTGTTATGTAATTAATTGAATTGTTGAATTCATATATGATGAATTGATTTAATTTTCAGGTTCTTTTTATATCAGAGCATACCAATAGACTTCTATAGAGATACCTTTTGATATAGATATAAATATTATAATTTGTAGATGTTAATTTGATATGTATTATAATTTTGGTTTTTAATTTTGGGCTTGTATTTTTGTTTATAGAATTATGGATATCATTATTATGTATTTCTTGTTAATTAGGTGAACCAATACAAAAATATATATTACTTTAGGATTAAACCCTAAAGGATGTTCATATTCTAAGTTTTAATATTTCTTAGAATTGTTTAATTATGCAAGTTATGCAAATCTTAAATTATTTATGTATTTTGTTTTTATTGATTGCTTTATTATTATTGTCAATACATGCATATCATTTTGAGATGTCTTGATGTGGGAAAAAGGTCCAAGATGATTAGACCATGATTAGATGTTGAATTGTGATAGAAATGAAGATGTCGATAACTTGGTATAATCTCGTTACAGGGGAAATTCCATCAAATTTTTTGTAGAATTGAAGAAACAAATTTACCCAAATTTTTACGTACTAGATTGTTGGAAATTAACTATAAATGCATATGAAAGTGTAGAGCATTACAATATATGCTCAGGTTTTGTTTATAGCTTTGTTTTGATGTGTTAAAATATGATTATGGAATAACATATGTTAATATAAAATATTGTTTTTGCATGCTTTGATGTTAAGCTAATCTTGTTTGAAGTTATACAATATGTTTTAGGTTTAGATTTTGGTCATGGTATAGTTTGGTCTACTGGTGTTGCTGAATTTATAATCATGTTGTTTAAGCTTCAAGGCATTGTTTATGATTAATGGAACAATGTTTATATATAGGGGAGGGTTTTTTTTTCCTTACTGTCATTATAGTTTTTTCTTGTTGTTTTTTTCTTTAATCTTTTGTTTCTTATTGTTTTGATGATTCCAACAATTTGTAAAAAAACATGTTTAAGCTTGGGTTACTAGATTTAAGTTACTTTTCTGAGTTTTATTGCTTTTTTCTAGGTTTAGACCTTTCATTGGGTTTCTAGGTTTGCTGACTTTTCTGTGTTGACATTCACCTGTTGAATTTGCCTTAAGTCGTTATTTTTCGAGTCATTTTGATCGATTGATGGTTCTTATGTATGCATGCATGTCTGTTGATCTTTAATCTAAGATTTTTATAGCTTAAAAACACTGATTAAGAGTTTTTTTTATCTTCGTTTCTTTTGTTTTATTTTTTGTATAAAATCAAATAACTATGACATTGCTTGATTATCATGATGATTCAACCTCAAATTCTTATTTGAATAATGTGTTTACATGTCTTTGGGTCTTCATTTTGATTTGATTTGGTCTATTTTTTAATCTTTATTTCTGGTTTTCTTTGTATGTTCTTGGTGTTATTAAGCAAATTCAAATGTTTTTTCCCTTTCGATCTTCTTTTTTTTTCTTTTTTGGTTTTGGGTCATGTTTTGGCAAACACACCCTGCTGACTTTCCAACATTGTTTATATTCTTATTTTTTATGCTTTTGCCGAACAAACCCACAAATAATTTTCAAAAATTATAAAACAATTCAGAGACTATTTTAAAATTATTTGTGGGTCCCTTGCATATTTTTCCAATCTTTTCACTTAATATTGAGGTTGTAGGCTTATATTGTAAGATACTAACTCGGTATTAAAAATATTCACTTTTCTCTAAAACTTCAAAAAACAATTCTAAAAAGTTTTCTCATTTCAAAAATACAAAATATATTTTGTGCATATGGCCAAATTATATTAAAAAAAATTCATGTATATTTCTAATAAAAAAACAAAAAAAATGCATTTTTATCATGTTTTAAAAATATAAAATAAATATCATAACCGGTTTATAATTATCCATTAGAATTTGATTAAAATTTCAAAAATATTACGAAAATTAATTTGTTTAATTAATATTCGGGGTATGAATTTTACAACGTAATGCATACTTCTGGTATTAAATTAAATGAATTAATAGCAAAAACATTAGGATTTGGATGTAGACTTTAATATTTGGGGGTATAAAATTACATTATAAAGTATACCTCAGGTATTAAAGATACATAATAGAAAATAAATGTGATGTTAAAATTATGGCTTTAGAATGGTTAGGATTTAACCTAATAAGATAGAGACTTCCTCACGAAAAGAGTGCAATGGATATAAATATGACTTAGATTAACAATCAATCAACAATGCAACTTACCATAGATAGAGTGCACTGGGAGTGATAAGTATTTTTTTTGCACAACCAGACCCCTTACCTAGTAGACTATAGGTTTCTTAGTTACCATGATACTAGGTAGCGACTCCTTCAAATCATAAATTTATGATTAAACTCAAAACCCCCTTTATTCCAAGAGGCAGACCCGTCATTTGACGTAGTGCATGTCATGATAAAAATAAAGAGTACTCTTTTGACATTAAAAAAAAAGTTGATTTTTTTTAACTAATTAATATATGAGAGGAAAATCAAGCTCCTTGACAACCATATAATCCCTGTTGTAAATCAAAACAAGGGAAAGAAATACTCTAAGTGGTATGACTCATAGAGACATGATACTAATAGTTTTTTTTTTAATTTTCAAGAACCATATTCAAAAGGCATTAGAGTCTGGTCTCATTCATTTTCTAGAAAAGAATATGAAAATGGATAGCAACCCATTCCTCAAAGTGCAACAATAATGACTAAACCTAAGTTAAAAGGACTCGTAATAAGGGAAATTATAAAAAGTAAGGCTTGGTCAACCATGATAAATGCTTGAATTATTCACGGACACTACTACTATAAAAAGGTTCACCGATCATGGTAAGGCTAAAGAGTTGGCACTAGAACTTTAGGAAATACATGTATGTAAGGTATCATACCATTACATATCATACCATTCTTCATAAGAATGAAAACTTAAAGGGAAAACTAAACAAGTCACAACTTAGCGATAGGTTAAGACTCTTAGACCTTAAAAAACAGCTAACACTAAGTGACATAAACAACATTCACAATAGAAATCACCTAAACCTAGTCATGAAGATGACAATTTGATTACAAACCACCAATATCTCCTGGACCTAGAAAGTGTTAGGATTGGAATGATTAAGTAAAAGACAATAAAAAAAATAGAAATTAAGTGCATGCAATACCCAATTTACATGGTTCAATGAATATGCCTACATTTATAGGGTTTTGGAGATTTCGCTATTATAAAGAATATTTATAACAACTTTTATGGCAACATATTAATTCTTTTTTGTTTGACACACACACACAAACTAACTAACGTTAATGTCACAATGATATAAATATATCAATCTTTGGGTCAGACAGTATGCCTAGAATAATAAAAAAGTCCAAGCTCAACAATTCTCCCACTTGAAGATTGGTTTAACCACTAGCAAAAACCCATATGTCTCCAACACAATACCTATCTCTAAAACTCATGATGTAAAAGTCTTCAAGTTAGTTCAACAAATATGTTTGCTAGATTCTTAATGCCACAAATGTTTTTTAGCATCAATTACTCATCATTAAATATATATTAGATAAAGTGATATATGATTTGAATATGTTTAGTTTTGGAATGAAATGTTGGATTTTTAGCAAGAATGCACTCTAACTATCAAGCTATAAAGTACCCTTATTGTTAGCAATGATGTTTTGTAAAATTGAACTCTAAGAGACAATAGTACCACCTAAAGTGATACAAGCTCTATAATACTCTCTCTGCTGATAACTCATTTTATTGTCTCTCATTGTTGCATTTTTGGGTTGCATACTTATATGATCATAACTCCAACTTTCTTAACATGAAAGATTTGCCACTCTTTATGAAGTTGAGTTTTTTTAGATTTCTAAAAATACAACTCTCACACATGTTAGATAAATTGACTTAAGCTCTAGTAGCTTTTTTTTTTTTTTTACAAAAGTAGCTTCATACTTCTTTGACATATATGATCGAGTTTGCAGTGGTATAGTTCTGCATAAGTTTTAGCTTTGGTAAAAACAATGGTATCTTTTGGTCCTAAGGTCATATACAAGATACTAATTTTCTTACCATGATTAAAGATATTTTTTTCTCTTTGTGACAATCATGTGCCTCTCAAAAATTTTATTGAATGGCCACAATTAGCAAGTTGTCTTGAAAAAATCAGATTCTTCTACGATTCGGTATCATGTATCACCTATTACAAATTCCATATAAAACTAGTTGGCAGCTTAATTTGCTAATCTTCTACACCTACGACATTCAATGGTTCTCCATAAACCAAGCACATCATTTTATATCACTGGTAAAATAATCTTGTATGATTTCTTAATGTTTCGTATGAAATAAAGCACCTAACTCGAGAACTCAATCATCAATTAGAATATAAACAACAAGAATCATAGTGTCATGTACCACTTTAGTAGAAACATTTGCAGAATCAATCTTAGCTTTTTCTTGGAGGGTAAAAACCCTTGAATTCACACATAAGAAAAACAAATACTAAGGCACCAAAGTTGGATAAAAAAGACCATAACCTTTTGATAAGTTTTATTAGATTATAATGAATCACAAATTAGAAGCATAGGATGAACACCATAGAGATAGTTGATCTTTGAAAAGTTCAAGAAAAGTTCAGCAAAAAACCTAAAGTTTAAGCAACCTTTTACACATAAAATATTATTCCAAAATCAAAGTCTATAAAAAAATCTAAATATGAGCTCAATAACCCTATTTATACTACGTAAAAACATCCTAAACATGTCATAAAAAATAACCAAAAAGTTCTAAAAAAATAGAAAACAATTCCTACATCAAATAGGAAACTAAACATATTAACTTCTTGATCTTATCACAAGACCTTATCGATGTTTGATCGCTATAAAATTTTAATCATACATAAAAAAGGCATCTAGCATCTTCTGGAAATATTTTAGCCCAATCCAGTGGTCGAATCAAAATTTATGTTTGTAAACATAAAATTATCAATAGAAAAAATAAATCGAAAACCACCTTTAATGTCATTGAATAATAAGGAAAATCTTGTCAAGAGAGAATCTTCAAAACAAAAGAAAACACAAGTTGTTGCCTAATTGATCTTCTTGGAAAGTAAGGAATCCTTTCAAAATAAGGATTCCATATGTAATTAAATCCTTGTCTTGTAGGAATCCACAAATCATATGGAAAATATTCTTTGACCAATTTTCTTTGTTTATTGACATATTTCAAGTCTGACTTGAAACACATCATTCTCTCTCACCTGAATGAGTTATTGGTCCTACCATACATGAATAGAAAGCTTGAGATGTCTAGTTTCCATCATGTTTAAAATTATAGTAAAATTCTACTTACAGCTTTATATATGACCCAAACAGTACATAAAGATCTAGTCTAGCATATTTGCAACTTATTAACTTTAACATCCAGAATCAGCCTAGTGATTTTTTCTTGGATCATCTTAGTTTTAAACATTGTAATAAACCCAATTAATACCTCTAATGGATCCTTTGGTGATGTTCATTGATTTTTATAAGCAATTCCTCATGAAGTGACTAGATTTACCATAATTGTAACATAAATATTGTTTGGGTTTCAATATGTCCTTATTTAAGTTTTTATATCATCATATTTCTTAAATATCAATATTAAAGGTTGAATTAAAACTCGAACCTTTATATCAATCTTTTTTATGCACTTTTTAAGCCATAATCAAGCCACATATATCATCATATTTCAATTTAGACTTTATAGTAGAGTTTCTTACAACCATTCTCATAACCTTCCTACTATTTAGAAGTAAAGGAAACAAAATCAATTCATGAATCTTATTATCAAACTCATTTTCAACATATGATAATTGATTTGTAATGGTATTGAATTTATTTAGGTGTGTGCAACAAACATACCTCATTTCATCTTTAGGTTGAACAACTTCTTTATCAGATGCACTTTGTTTTTTTTTTTTTTTTTGACTTCTCATATATGATGGACAAGGCTACCATCATCTTTATTATGGTCCTTTCCTTTATAATATTATGTGCAACTGATATTAATAAGGTTAAGCGGATAACATTGAAAACCTGTCAGGTAAGAAGGTTTCATTTCACCTCCTCCATCTTATTTGACTTCTTCTGTAACAGAGGGAAAAAAAAGTCTTTTTTTGTAAAGGTAATTTTTTATCTGCATCCTTCAATACTCAAAATCTATGATCAAATTTATCAATTTCCGACACCCTTACTTCTTTTCCAACTATTACTCCCATTAAAACCCAAACCTAGCTTTAATACCACTTATTAAGATTGGAATGATTAAGTATGAGATAATAAGAAAATAAAAATCAAGCATACCAAACACAAAATTACATGGTTTGACAAATCTTCCTATATCCATAAGGTTGAAAATATTTCAATATTCTATAGAATATTTTACAAGAAATTTTTATGGTAGCACACAAACTCCTTTTTTTTTCTAACATATACACCCCCCCAACTAACCTTAGTGTTATGATGATATAAATATATCAACCCTTGGGATGGACAGTAGGCCTTCATTAACAAAAAAAAAAACATAAACAAAAGAACCTAGCTCTATAAACCAGTCCAACATAAAATAATGGAAATGAAGACATTTATCCAAAATAAAATTTGAAAGAATATAGTGTCTAAACATATTGGTAAGGAAAGCTTAAAAAAAAACCATACACCTTACCAAAGAAACAAGTTTTAGACATAAACTAGACCATTCATATGGTCAATAATAAACAACCTTATGCACCTTTCAAACTACTATTATAAGGCACCTAAGATCATCTTTTACCATTGCTAGATAAGACTGACCAAAATCCTATAGAATCTAGTAATGATATATGGCGATAGATTTTTACTAAAATAGGATAATATTATAATCAAAGACCTTCATTGAAATAATAAAGAAGGAACCAAACATTATCGTTATCCATTTAAGAGATAGATTTAGACACTAAGCAACTTAAAAGACATATCTTCAAAGAAATCTCTAGGAAAGTGGACATGTTTATTATTAAGATAGTAAAGAAATTTGAAAAAGGCCTCTAACCACAAGTTGAAAAAGTGAAAGTTAAATCTAAAGTCAAGAATGGGTTAGAAATTGACCAATAACACCAATAAGATAAAGCAGTTTATTGTGTTAAGCCAATAGCTCAGGAACATGAATAAATGAAATGAGTATTTTAGTATTGGCTCAAAGAAGTGATAGCTAAAAATAGAAAAAAAAAGATAGCTTCAATTATTTTTAAAGAATAAAAAAGACATTGCTTTCAAAGAAACTACGAAAACATTCATAATAAACAAACAACCACAACATATTGCTCATTAAATGACAATCAAAGAACTTGAGGACAACATTATTATCCAAAACTAATACAAATTGTTTTCATAAAGTCTAAATTGGCTACCATAAATATCTTCACAAGCAAAGAAGATCAACTTAAAGAAATAGATGATATGATTGTCAAGGCTAATGATTTTCTAGATGAGGGTATATTAGAAGAAGGGACGAAATTTATGTACTAAGAAGGAAAAAGTTAATGAATCTTGAATCTTGATTCAACAACTAGATGAACAAAACATATTCAAATAAGATGATAGATTAAAAGTTCTTTTTGACACTAAGATGAGTGACCATTTTTGCTTTCCCATATTCTTTTGAGGCCAAACCTGGCTAATTTCATAATCTCAATTGTGATTCTAGAAATAGGATAGAAAAAAGGCAAAAATTATCAAAATCAATCGATTAGAATATTTGGATTACCAACAACAAAGTCTTGATTTTTCTAAGCCAACAACTGCTACGAGTTATCACCTTAAACTTCTAGACATCACAACAAAATTCAATAGTGTACTAGTATAGCGAGTTTTGGTCGATAACATTACAAAAATCAACATTATGCTAATGATTCTAATCAAGAAGATTGACCTTAATAACTTTAATATCATTCCATTTGAAGTAGTTGTTGCACCTTGGTGGACATCATGACAAGCTTAAGATCATATGAAAAGGGTAAAAATATGAAAAAGAAGTTGCCACCTAGTTTTATCGTAACTAGAAACCCTAACTGGTCTTTTAGATGTTTTGCGTAAAAGATTAATTATGCTATAGGAAAGATAATATTACATTAAAGCAATCTATCTGAGGTAAACTGCATTGCTGGATGTTTTTTATTTGTAAAATTTTGTTGTACTAATTGTTTATTTACAAAGTAACAATGAGTTACCTCTGAATGTTAAACCCTAGGTTGAAGGTTGAACCTAACCATTCTATGGTCTGATTTATTTTTATTATTCATAATTACTATCTTTAGATGATACCGGTGAATTGAAAATTCTTTGCTCACTTCTGATCACAACCTATGATTATTTGTGGATCAAATCATATTAGTAAACTAACCGATTTGGTTGCTTCTGATCACAACTTGTGACAATTTTTTATCAAATCATGTCAATAAGTTGAACCATTTGATCACTCTTGATCACAACCTATAAGTTATTATCAATCAAGTCATATTAGTGAGTTGAATCATCCTACTAGTAATAGGCTTATTGAAAATTTTGAAAAACCAAAAATATGTTTACCTAATAGGTCAAGACAAACATTTGACCTATATGGATGATGAAAATAAGCTTTGACCAAAAAACAAAATAGAGTAAAAATGGACTTTGGATCCATATGAATGTTAAAAATAGGTTTTGAACCTTTTATTTAAAACTCTTGTTATTGTTTATTTTCAGAAATAAATAAAATATTAATGGGTTTTGATATTTTTTTT
>Ga0307517_10006071_pt1 | contig 18000 bp, 4 predicted proteins | sample 23_EM_MG_FD_194515 | JGI IMG/M metagenome (GOLD analysis project Ga0307517, IMG submission 194515) | Populus trichocarpa ectomycorrhiza microbial communities from riparian zone in the Pacific Northwest, United States - 23_EM | ecosystem: Host-associated > Plants > Roots > Unclassified | place... | reverse complement strand
ATAGCTCATCTATTAAACTATTTAATACTTCTTCTTTTTTTTTCTAAATCCAATTTTTTTTATAGTATAACCACACAAAAACCAATGTCAAACAAGTTCTTATCTACATCTATCGCGTTTCATTAAATCAACTCAAGTAGAATAAATCGCAAATGAATATATAGATAGAATATATTATTTATAAATGATAAAATTACTAAAAACATCATTTATTTCAACATATCATATTTTTATTTATTAAAATTGATATCCTATTATTTATATAATTAATTTCATATTACATACTAAAGAATTAATCCGATGACTAGGTCAAATAAATGTGTGAAATATTGTAAATTTGCCATTATGATTTTATCATTGCCAAAATGCCTTTAAAAATAAAATATTTATCATCTTCTTCGCATTCTTCATCTTTTTATTTTTCATCATCATCATCATCATCATCCAACTACTATTTTTGTATTTTTACGATTAATTACACTAAGCCTTCTATAGTTTTTTTTTATTTGCCTTTGTTTTTTTTTTAATTACATTTTACATCACTAGTTAACAAAATCTTTCAAATCAGACAAAATTTCTCAATCAATTTCATATATAATATATCAAAAGCTCGCACAATCAATTTCATATATAATATATCAAAAGCTCGCACAAATAACATATCTCATATTCCCTCACATCTAGAATTAGTTTTCTCTCTCTTTAAACAATATTCTATTTATAAACAACCCTAAATTGAAATCAAGATCTATGTTTTTAATCAATTTCTCCCTTATAGCTATGTTTGTTATTTATTCAGACACTATTTGTCCAATGAATTATTAGAGTCTCACACTTTTCTTATTTAGAACTCAACGTGTTTTGTTATATGCATGTCATTTTTTTGAATTGACATATTGAAATGTGCTGTTAATGCATTTTGTTTTTGTTAAATATTGTTAATTGATTACATTATAGGTTGTTTTGACTCAATTTAACCAAAAATTGGAATATTTATAATTGTTTAAAAGTTAATCTTAAAGCTTGAAAAACCCTAAAAAGTTATTTTTTGCTTGAACATCAATAATATTCAGAACCCCATATATGTTTTAGCCATTATTTAACCTAATTAGTCATGTTTTATTAGAAACCATAAAAAAACCCAGAATTAAAGCTCACGAGTTATTATTCACAAAATCCTAATTTCTTAATTTATGTTTAAAACATGGTTGATTTAAAGACAAGAATTCCATTATTTAACCTAATTAGTCATGGTTAATTTCTACCGAAATTTCAGTAATATATATATATATATATATATATATATATATATATATATATATATATATATATATATAAATTAGTAACTACGAATATATGTCATATAATTTGAGTTTATATAATTGAGGATGTTACATTTTCTCTCTCAAGATCTAAGCCCAAACTAGATGTATTGATTAAAGAATGTATAATAACTAATATATGAATTTTGTTTTAACTATTTGAACCTAATAAGAACTTAAATATTGTGGATCATTGTTGTGGTTATGACATGTTTAAATTATAAGTTTTACTTTATTTAATGTGTATGCTTTTGATATATATGATATTGATGTTTCATGAATTTTATTTAATAGTTTATACATGTATTTCATTTTCATCTGTTCATGTTGAAGAAAATCGTAGTTAGAAACATTAACATTACACATTAAATTAGATTTTAGCAACAACTTTATACTTGCAAAGCTTGCCTCTATATTATGAATCTTGATCCAAACTCTACATGATTTATTTTTTATTTTCTTCATTTCATATAGTATTCAAGCAATATCATTAACATCTCCTCATTCTTTTATTGTTAATTCAATATTATTAATATGTTTGCACGAATCAATGAATGTATTGTCGCATGACTTGTCATCACATCTAGAGAGTAGCTTGTTTTCGATATCCTAATTGTTGTTTTTTCACATGTTTTATATACTTTTTATTCTTGAACTTTAGTCCATCTAAGTTGTTGCAAGTTTGTATGCTATTAGCATTTGATGAATATAATGACATGTTGATAATGTGTGTTCTTGTTGTTGGCAGTAAATGTGCTGTAAAATTTGGGTTGTTGAAAATGAGTTTCGGGTTGTTATTGGTTGTACATAAGATGGAAATTGGTATGTGTTTTTGCTGAAAATGTTAGTTATGTTTACTTAAGTTTTGAACAGTGTTTTTATTGAGAATATTGGCTATGTTTGCTAAATTTTTAGAGATTGATTTTATTGGAAATTAGAAGGTGCTTGCTGGAAATTGAGATGTGTTTTTGCTGAAAATGTTGCCAGCGTTTGCTTGAATTTTAGGCAGTGTTTTGCTGGATTTATGGTAGTGTGTTTACTGAAATTTTATGAGTTAGTTTGCTTGAATTTTGGTTGTTAGTTAGCTTGAATATAATGGTGAGTTTTATGCTTAAATGGTGTTTGTGTTGATAATATGGTTGCAAGTTTGTGTTTGTTATATAAATGGTGAAGAATTGTTGAGAAAACCGTGTAAACAAAATGAAAAATTTGATGTTTATATAAATTTGATATTTTGTTAAAAACATACAAATGATGATATTTATATTATGAGGGTATTGAAAAATAACTATTTTTTTTTTCAAAAAATTGACAATGGTATTTTTATTATTTTAACACAACATGGACTCTTTAGTCATTGAATTGAATATAAAAACAATCTTATAAATAATTCAACATTTTTTGGTGTACAAGCAAGAGGATGTGAAGTGTTATGAATATATAAACTTTAGTATGTAAAGTTTAATTTCTAAAAGAATGGTGTTAAAAATAAAAAAAAATAAGCATACTATTGGAGGCTTAATATGATTTAACTTTTTTTTTTTTTTTTTATCTCAACATCAACAAGCATTTACATATACACCTTTCTAGCCAAGACAAATTCAAATTCATAACAAAGTAGTGAAATCTATATGAAAAATATCAATATATCCCATACCATATTGCTCAAATCCTAACCCTTGACCATATTGAAAAACAACTCACAAAACAAAAGAAAGAGCTAAATCTTATTAGAAAATCATTCAAAAACCATAAAACAATAAAATTAGTATTTTTATCTAGAAATAACCAAAAAGACATAAAAAAATGATCTAAACAAACTCATTAGTCTTGTTTTTTTTTTTAAAAGCTTTTCAAATCAAAGATTGTTTTCTATCATTAATTTTGATAAAAAAAATCTTCAATTTCTCTTGAAGCATTAAATCTAAAACCAAATACAGATACTTAAACCTTCTCTATCACACCAAAACAGAGGAACCAAAAGCCTTGAAACCCTTGAATGTTGAAATCCAAGCTCATTCCTTAACAAATGATAAAAATCCATCATAAAATCTATATTCTTAGCGCTTAAATTCTCAATCATAGCATCCATTTTCAACCTCATATAACATTAAAACCAAGTCTTTGAAGTGTCTAAACATTAAAGCCCTAAAGCTTGAGAGAATCGCATGAATTGGGCTTGTGAAGATTTGAAAAAAAAAAGTGGCTGTGGTGACGAGATTAGGATGGGGGAGATAAAGAGTTTAGAGAAGATGAGGGAGGAGAGAAAGGTAAGAATTGAGAAAATGATTGAAAATTTGAGTGTTTTGATATATTTGATGAGCATGAAAAAGAAAAGTTGTTTTAGGTTTTTGAGGAGATTTCCTTTTGTTTGGTTATTGGGAAATTTTAATAAAAAAATCGACTTTGCTTTCATTAGCTTCTGAAAAGAAAGGTTTTTGTCATTCATTTTGCCGAAAATAAAAAAGATAGAATGGTGTTTTTACCTTAGATTTTTGGGACTTGGGTTATTAATAAATGTTGGCATTTTCATCATTGTTTTAAGATGATGTTTACCAAGAATGTAAATTAAATGAAACTATGGAATGTAAAGTGCTTATATGCTCAAACTATAAAATGTTTTTAATATGTTTTCTTTTACAATTTGTTCAATTAGATTGAATTGGCTAGATGCCATAAATAAAGGGGTAAAAAGTTAAAAAGATGGATAAAACTATCATACACTACCTTAATTTTATTTTTCATGCATTTTTTTTAATAATAAAAATATTATCGAAACTAATTTGTATGTAAACTAAGATTATATCCCTACCAAAATGATCTTATTTGTGCAACCATCATATCAACAATGAATTTAATAAATCTTCTTAGTGTTGTTTCAAAATTTAAATTTAAAAAATTTAAAAATCTCCTTTATCATAAAATTAATTTAAAAAATTTTTATGGTAAAAATAATAATTAATGACATCTTATTAATTATTTTATGAATAAAATTTTAATAAATAAATAAATATAAATATAAATATAAATAAAATAAAATAAAATTCATGATACATAAAAAATTATAAAAATATATTCTCATTTTTTTAAAAAGTAAACCACATAGAATAATTAATAGGCTCTCGGGTTAAAAAAAAAAAGAATAAAAATGGTTAAAAAGTTTGTTTAAAAAACAAGAAGAAATTTAATTTCCATTCGAAACGTTTCAGAAAAAAACCAAGTGGACTCTCCCATTGCAAACTCTCAAAATCCATTTATCAGTCCTTTTAGCGTCTCCTCCTCACCGGGTAAACCCTCAGCCACTCTCTCTCTCTCTCACCGAGACAGCCAAAAGACCCCATCCACAACCACAAAAATGGCGAGAAGCAATTTCTCGGTATTAACAATTCTATCAGTCACACTCCTCCTTCCCGTTCTCTCCCTCTCTTTCTCCCCTGACTCGCCCTCAGATCGTCGCCTCTTAGTCCTCCTCGACGACTTGTCACTCAAATCTTCCCTCTCAATCTTCTTCAATTCTCTCAAATCTCGCGGTTTTGATCTCGATTTCAAGCTTGCTGATGACCCAAAACTCGCCCTTCAACGTTATGGCCAGTACTTGTATGATGGCTTGATTCTCTTCTCTCCTTCAATCGAAAGTAAGTTATTAAATTGAAAGAAATTGTTGTTTATCTTTGTCAAGTTTTGGTTTTTATGGTCCTGTTTCTGATTTGAGAAAATGGGTTTTGTTCTTTTTACTTTTTTTTCTTTTTTGGGAATGATTTGTGATTTGGGCAATTGGGTTTTGTTTGTTCTTGTTATCGTTAGGATTTGGTGGTGCATTGGATTTAGCTGCTGTGCTTGACTTTGTTGACTCGGGTCATGATCTGCTTATTGCGGCCGATAGTTCTGCTTCTGATTTGATTAAGAGTGTAGCTACTGAATGCGGGGTTGATTTTGATGAGGTTAGTGTTGAATTTGTGATTCATTGGTTGTTTTTGTCACTTTATTTATTTAGTTTAATTTGTTTATTGAGTTTATGTAATGTTGTAGGATCCATCGGCTCTGGTTATTGATCATAAAAGTTATGCAGTCGCTGGGACTGAGGGTGATCATACATTGATTGCTGCAGATGATTTTATTGAATCTGATGTGCTGCTTGGAAAAAATAAGATTGAGGTTGGTTTGTCTGATTGTTTCGTTCCTTATATTAAGTTTTTTTACTACTATTATGGATCAGTTAATTCCTTGTGAAGTTTAAGGTTCGAGTTTTGAATGTTTATGGGTTTTGGATTAAACAGGCTCCTGTGCTCTTTAAAGGGATTGCACATTCTTTAAATGCAGCAAATACCCTGGTGAGGTCAAATGTGTTTTCTTTATTTCTTTGTTAATGTAGCTAGATGAAAAAGTTTTTTAAGGGTTTATGCTAATGGTTTCTGTGTTTCTGGGGCATGTGGCATGATGTATAGGTATTGAAGGTCCTTTCTGCATCTCCTTCTGCTTATTCAGCTAATCCAAGTTCCAAATTGTCAAGTCCTCCATCATTAACCGGATCTTCCATCTCATTAGTTTCAGTAATTCAGGTAACTTGGCTCCCTCCATCAAATTGTCGCTCGTTTTCTCTTACCACACACGCAACAGCTGAATAACAATTGTTTGTTGTGTTGTACTTTATGGTTTATTGTTTTTTTGTTTGCTGACCATTCTGTTGGTCTCTAATTATACTTCCTTATGTTGGTTCTGAATGCATACAATCGCACGTGTACATATGACTATTGCATGTCATAGTGGATGTCTGTGTTTTGAACACTGCTCTTAGCTGGGTTTTGAGAAAAATAAAAAAAATTGAGGTGAAATTTCTACTCACCAATTTTTTTTACATAATGCAGGCTAGAAACAATGCTCGGATTATGATTACAGGCTCATTAGATATGTTTAGTAACCGGTATGCAATCATGTGATGGTTTTTCAACTTTAGTGTTTCTCTAGCAATTATTTGGTTTATATCTGTTGACAAAATCTCTTCATTTCATGATTCAGATTTTTCAGATCAAGCGTACAGAAAGCTGGGAGCCCAAAAAAGTAAGTGAAGTTCTTATTGAACTCCTTTTCATTTTACATCTACTTTGGGCACCTGAGGTTTTCTAAACCTGCTGTTTCACGAATTGCAATATAGAATGGTCTCATCCATCATTTTAACTGTTTGCTGTGCAAATGCATATTTTTTCTGTGTACCTGGATAGAGTACAGTGGACTGAGAATGGGAAAACTAATGGTTAATGGCCGAGTTCATTTCGAAGAGTACAAGGAAATCACCTTCCTTTACATCATTAAGGCTTTACATAGGCTGAGATTGTGTTGAATTGTTGATAGCATTATATTCATACATGTCTCAAACTTTATTTGCAAGTTTCAATTTTTATTTCACACAAACACACAGTGCGTGTGTACTTCTATATATGTCAAGGCCTCAATTGATTGATGTTAGAGCTCCAGGCCCACATAGCTTCTATTTTCCTCGGTTGATTCCCATTCACAATATGCTTATGGATACAATAAGAAGAGGAATAACTTTCTTGGAGGACCCACAAAGCCATGATGTTTGTGTTTGTTTGCTCATCAAAGAGTACCTGGCTGATTTTGTGCTCACAGTGGGAGAAGGGGGATGTCATTGCTCCTGATTTTGGTGGTTGAAATTTTTAGTTGGATACTTTTGTTAATTTTCATCCATATGCTAGGCAATATGTTTTGCTTGTGAACAGAAATTCATATATTTTTAGAGGAGGAAAGTCACGTTATCTGTGACCTTGTGTTGGCAGATATGATAAATCTGGTAATGAGCAATTTGTGACTGAACTTAGCAAATGGGTCTTCCATGAAAGAGGTCATCTGAAGGTTAGGCTTTTATTTCAGCTGTCTTGAGTTATTTTATACATCTTGCTAATGTGTAATCAAATTGCAACATTTTGAGACATACTAAAGAATAGTCTTTAGATTGTTGATAAAATGGCAACTTTTAGGATCTTTCTTTCTTTCACTTGATTGTGTTTCGTTGCGTTTTCATCTATTGTGTAATATCAAGTCTCGTTCTTGACCACCAGGCTGTGAATCTTAGACACAATAAAGCTGGGGAAACAGACGAGCCTGCAATGTACAGGATCAAGGATGATCTGGTAACTTGTCAAGCTGTGTGCTCGTTTAGTTCTTTGAAATTCTTTTCTGAGAAGCTACATACGAGAGAGAGTATCGACAATCACCGTGAACTTCTATATGAGTGCAGGATTTTTCTGTTGAGATATATGAATGGTCTGGAAAGAGCTGGGAGCCATATGTGGCCGATGATGTTCAGGTCCAGTTCTATATGATGAGCCCCTATGTGTTGAAAACCCTATCAAATGACAAGAAGGTACATCGTTTCTATCATCCAATATTCATTTCCTTGCTAGTTACATCCCTGCTCGTGCTAATGTCTCTGATCATTTGTGCACCTGGTTTTCAGGGCTTGTATCATACATCATTCAAGGTGCCTGATGTTTATGGGGTTTTCCAGTTTAAGGTTGAGTATAACAGGCTTGGATATACTAGCCTGTTGCTCTCCAAACAGGTAAGCTTCTTGGACTTGTATGGTCTCTCCTCTACCTAATCAAATTAGCAACTTCCTGGTTTACTTTATTTTTGTAGTGGATTGATTGTTTTGGTTATGATTGATGTTGAGAATGTTGGTTGCAATTTGGTGATGGTAATATAACCAAAGATAAACATATTTGGGACTTCTTATGAAAAGGAATTTGGATAGCTAGGTCAGGTGGCAACAGTATTCTGGCATATCAGATAGGAGAAGTGGTGCAACTGTATCAATTCAGTGGCTTTATTTTTGGCTGGAGGGACATATTTATGTTCATCTGGGGAAAAGCACTTTGAGAAATATTATTATATGCTGACCTGTCCAAAGATCCATTCATGGGGCAACAATAATGAATCCCAAAGAAATTGATTGCAAATTGTATTGCTTCTAGTTACAAAATGCATGAATTTATGCATGCTGCCTTTATTTTTTATGAAGATTCCTGCATCTATTATTGTATGTTGTCATTATACCCTCAGTGCATAATTCGTCGTCTTAATGTTGAATGTCCTGTAATGTTGAAAGGCACCGAGTAAAAAGCCAATTTATACTGTGATTGCAGATTCCAGTTCGGCCCTTCAGACACAATGAATATGAGAGATTTATAACAGCTGCTTTTCCCTACTATGGAGCTTCTTTTACAATGGTATTCTCTATAAAAAAAAAACTGGAATTTTATTATTTTGTGAATCTCTATCATTTGTGTATGTGCAAGCGCGTGCTAAGCATATGGTCCTGTTGATTGCAGATGGCTGGCTTCTTTATCTTCAGCTTTGTTTACCTGTACCACAAGTGAAAGCCCTGTTATAATAGAGATGATTGCGTTGCTATTAAGATGCTCTTTTTAACACATGGAGAATATTTCGAGGGCCTTGTAGCAGCTTCCCTCGCAATTTTCATTATTTAGGAGGAATTATGGTGAAATGACATTGTACTAAAATTATCTACCATTAGCATTGCACCTGTAGAAAACTTTTGATGAGTATTAGAACCATAACATTATAAGTTTAATGCAGTTTTACTGTATGGTAAATCAATTGCTAGATTTTGGTCTAATAAATTTGCAAGCGAGAGTAAATCTTTTGAGAATTTCTCCTACAGTCTCCCACAAATTCACTATTTGGAAAATATGCTTTTTAGGTTTTTTTCTTCCCTTCCGTTTGGCACTTTCGCCTTTTAGCTATTACTAGATATTTGATTTTTGTTTAACCATGGGTTAGATATTTTTTTTCTCAGCAAAAAGTTTTTATATAGATTTTTTCAATAAATTTTTGTATTTAAAAAAAATTATAAGTGAAAATTAAAAAATTTATACATATATTTAATTAAATAAATCAAGAATTATATATATTAATAAATAAATAAAAAACTTATAAATGATCACTAAAAATAAAAACTATAAAAATTAAAAAATAAGTATAAATCAAGATGTAACATGATGTTTATGCTTATGCGGTTGTGTTTGTTTAATTTGTTAATTAAAATAATTTTTTTATTTAATTAAATGATAATAAAAATAGATATATTAAATTAATTAAATAATAATAATAATAATAATATGCAGTGCTATATATATTAGAAATATTATTTAATTTTTTTTTTATTTTTAAAAATAAAATTTATCTATATAAAAGATTATGTATTAATTAGAAAAACCTCCTAAAACATTAAATGTATAATTAAAAAATAATTGTTATTTTAAATAGATTTTCTAAATAACATAAAAGAAAAAAAAAGATATTAATATAAATAAAAATAAAAATACTGTTAAGATTAAGATTAATTTAAACACACTTTCATTGACTTTTTGTTAGCATTGGTTAATTGAGGAATAATAAAAAAAAAAAAAAAAACTAAAAGGCAAGATGGTGGAAAGATTTTATTTACTGTAGCACCTAACTCATTTTATTATGGATTTCAATAATAAAATTATGATTTTATCCCTCAATCAAATAACATTTGGCCTGACTTATGAACATTTGGCCTGACTTATGAAGGTGATAGAGTCTTTTTCTTTTTTTATGAATAATAAAAAAATATTAAAATGTCATTAGAGATAGATAATGTAAGTTTGATATTTAGGGGAATTTTTGGTTTTTAACTTTTGAATGTATAATAAAATTACTTAAATGCCCTTGAAGAAGCCTTCTGTCAAGGGTTTTTTCTTTTCTTTTCATGTTATTTTTTTGTTAATTATTATTTTAATGAGGGCATTGTGGTCTTTTGTTAGAAATTAAATAACATTAAAATTTAAAAAGTTATTGGTGCGTGGGAGGCATCTACACATTTTGGGGTGTGCGTGTGGTGCCTCATAGTGGTCAAAACTACATTTTTATCGTGTTTTTGAAAGAGCGGTCGCGACATGTCAGCAGAGGTTGGACGGTTTGTTGCTGGTGGATCTTTTCCCCCTTTATTTTCTTCAACTCCCCCTTAAATTGTAGGTTGGTCCTCTTTGTTTTTTATTTTTCTTCTTTAGTCTTTTCTCATTTGATTTCCAATTTTTTTCATTGGTTTTTTTGTAAAAATATTATTTCTTTTCAATTTAGTCCTTCAATTTCATTTTGTTATATATTGATTTTTTTAATTTGGTCATTATTCTTCTGAACTTGATTTTCTCCTTGGCCTATTTATAAAAGTTTTATTGGTTTTTAATTTTACATTTCAATCCAAGTTTATGGTGTGTTATTTTTTTCGATTTAGTCCTATTTTTTTGATTTTTTTTCTTTTTGTTAGAGTTATTTTTCTTTTTAATTTAACTCTCCAATAAAAAAAATTAGTTGCCCTCTAATTTATTTTTTATTTTGATTTTCATCATCATTCTTTTAATTATCATCTTTTGTTTTAGATCCTTTCGTCAATTAATTGTTTTTTGGTTTTATTTTTCAATGTTTGATTTGCTGGAAATTGTGCTTTGTTGTTTTTCATATATGATGCTTCTAGTTTATTTTTTAAATTCATCGTTCGACATTAGTTTTTTTTTTTTAAAAAAATTGCCTTTGTGGTTTTCTTCAATTTGTTTTGTCTCAAGTTATCATAATCACATGACTTATTTTATGAGTTTTGCAGGTTTACTTAGGATTCGCTCACCTTTTATTACTCAGGTTATGTGTCTATTGCACTATCTCAAGTTGACTCATGCCGATTTTTTGTCAATTTTAATCCAAATTCATACTTCAAAAGACTTTTTTTTCTAAGGTATGGTGGTCTTTTTTTTAAAGAAAATTATTTGTTTGTTACCGTTATCTATTCTTTTATCGTTCAGTTAAAATAAAATTAATTTATTAAATTCAGTCAGTGTTATAACCCGAGTTATTAATTTCTCTTATTTATTTAAAACACGCTTATCACACCCATACATTATTTTTTATGAAAAAAATACAAACCCGTAGCATAGCGCGTGATATGTCTAATTGTTACTAAGAGTATAATAAGATGAAAGCGTGGTCAAGAGTCATGCAGCTAATTCGTTGAAAAGAAAGAAAGATTGTTTTAAAAGAAGGTAAAAGAAAGAGAAAAGTGAAATAGAAGAAAAAGAGTTGGCCATGAAATAGAAATAAAATTACACTGGAAATACACACATATTTATTTGATGTAAATTTTTTAAAGTTCATACTTTAATTTTTAATTTGACACACATATTCTATTATTTACATAAAGTTAAGGTTTTTGTTTTTAGATTTGAGGATAAAAAAAAGTTTTATTGAGTTGAAATTTTATTTTTAAATTTAAAATATAGGAAGCATGGTAACATAAGCGTCGTTTACCCTTGCAAGAAAATAAAAATAAAAAATTCATTGATTTGCCTAAAAGAAGTAATAACAACTACCACATTTTAATTATATAAGCATGCAATCAAATAAAATCAGTATTTACAAAAGTAATAATAATCATTTAAACTTATTAATAAACCCCCCTTGAAGGCCCAAAACCCATGGGCTCAAACATTGAGCCCGAGCCTAACCTCAATTGACTCAATCTTAGAGAAGAGTCCAACCTCTTGAGAGTGTTTGTTTAAAAGGTTGTGTCTGTGTTTTGTCTAAAACACAGATGCAACCTGTTTGGTAAAATAAAACCATAATTTATTGTTCATGGTGTTTGTTTAAGAGGTTGCGTCTGTGTTTTGTCTAAAACACAGATGCAACCTGTTTGGTAAAGTAAAAACCATAATTTACTGTTTATGGATCCTACAGTTTTTTCACGTTCCAAACGCAGGAAAAGAGAAGCAAGAAAATGTTGCTTCTTCCGCACTGTTGATGAAATTAATTAGCATGAACAGTGTTCACGCTACACTGTTCATGAATGAATTAATTAGCATGCTACACTGTTCAGTCCAAAGCTCAAAATGCATTGAACCGGGTCTGATCCAGTAAAATAAAAAATAAAAATTATTTTTTATTTTTTAATTGTGTTTTATTCGAAAAACTAGTGTTTAACATTATTTAATGACACTACATAAATTAGACAGAGATCATTTGATGATGTAGCATTTGCAAAATTCGATCGCAATTCCAATTTAGTTCCTGATTATATTTTACCTAATGTTGTTGCGCGCTTAAGAAACCAAAAAAACTGTAGTCCTTGTCGGATGTATTTCATACGTGATGGAATTGTAGATAGTTTAATGGAACAATGAAAAATATTTTATATAAAGTATTATTTATTTCATGATGTAATAACAACAGCTAAATCTACAATATTTAAATTAAAAACCATCAATATTAATATATATTTTTTAAAATTATTTTATAACCTCAATTTCAAAAGCATTATTAACCAAACACATTAAACTACTTTTTGTTCAATCTCAATTCCAACCACAGTTTTAACCAAACATACATAAATACCAAATCAACCTCAACAAAAAATACTTTTTATAAAATAATTTTTTTTAAACCACAACTACAACAACTACCACAATATTGAACACGCGTATTGGCAAGTGATAAATGGTGAAGACTATGGATTTGGCTAAAAAAGGTTCTCAATTCCTATTTGTCTATTTGTATCTAATTTCATTTACTTGTATGTATAATTACGTGCTAGTAAGAACCTATAATTTGTAAGCTTTGTTTGTCTCATGGTCCCTCCATTTCTTATGTTGATCATTTAGCTCCTCTATGAAAAGTTTTTGCACTCCGACCCTTACGCTTAAAAATTGTAGTTGTTCGGGCACCATGAGAGCCGGCGATGGTTACCATGCAGCAGCTATCAAGTGAGTTGGCTAGAGAAGGGGCCGAAAAATCAAGAATTGGAAATGTAGGGGTTTGGTAGGGCTATATTTTTTAGTAAGGTGGTTGAATGTATAAAATTGAAAGATCGAGGGATCATATGTGTAAATTCATCGGTTAAACTGTGGTGACTGGGATCTGGGGGTGCTAGTGCAACTGTGCAAAGTTGTCTGCCTCCTCAGGATATTCCCACCAAAGTTCCAAAACCCTTCAATAAATACAAGCAAGGGCAGACCGACAGACTTAAGCATGGATAGCCTTTATATATTAATATGATTGGAATGATGAAGGTTTATTAATTAATTAATTATAAATTATTTAATAAAGATATTATTTAAACTTAAAATTCAAGCTGGAAATAAATAAGAATATTATTTAATCAATATTATTAATTTACCACCTGCATTTCAAGTTCTTGCACCACGACCCTCTTTAATGCCAATGAAAAAGAAAAAATTAAAGGCTCAAAGACTGCTAGCTAGAATGCCTAGATATTTGAATTCACCATCCAAAGATTATAAAGAAAAAAAACATTTCGAACACCTAAAAAAAATATAAAAATATATAAATGAAGAATTAATTAAAAATGTTTTGAAGATTACATGCGATTTTATTGATTTGATTATTTTTTTTATTAATATAAATATTCGAGTCAATTTATGTAAACCTTCATTAATTAAATATTTTTTAAATTTATTTGATTTTTAAAACAATAAATGTTAGCATGTGTTTGGATTCTACATATTAATTAAACACTTTTTAGATTTGCTATAACACTAATTCAAGCCTTGAGCCTTGTGTCAGATCCACAAGCCACAGCCAATGGAATGTGCTTTTTCCTTCCATCTTCTGATTTTACATCTCTGTCCCCGAGACCTTTTCTTCTTTCAATTTTCTTTTAATAGAAACATTTTGGAAGAAAAGTTCCCACTTGCACGAAACTTCTCTACGGGCATCTCTGGGATTTATTTTAATCGTCCAATTTGACAATTTTAATGCTTCTTTTTTAAAGCTAAAGTTAAAAAATTTATATTATTTTTTAACTTGAAAATTTAAAATTTTAAAAAGATATCAAAATATAATTTATATTATTGTTTTATATCTTTTTAAATGACAGTCTGCCCACACTATTTAATAAAATAAAAATAATAAGATTTAAATTCGCGATCACTTTATCAATAAATCTTTGATATTATATCAAAAAAATAATTTTAACCTAAAAATTTAAAATTTTTAAAAGAGATATCAAAATATTATTTATATCATCCTTTTGCAAATAACATTTATCCAAAAAAACAATTCTAAAAAAAAAGATGTTGGTTTACGAACTGGCAATTAACGATGTTAACTTAATTAAATATTGTATAAAATAAAAAAAACGACACTAAGGAATTTATCCTCATTATATTGTTAAATTGGTCAAATTAAATCGAGGGATATCTTAAATTTTATTCCTACGAGTTTAAGATTTAATGCCTCCATCAGATAGGCTTAATTGCTAACCATCTTCATTTTTGTCCTCCTTCCTATGAAATTTTTTTAGTATACTCAATTGCTAATTTAGATGAACCCTTCACCTAGCCTCCTCCCACCACCACCACCCCTAATTAGGGCTGCCTTGATCCGGTGACCTGAGCCTGAGATTTCACCGGTCATTGTCATACACAGATGAGATTAAAGGGGAATTTGGCTTGGGGTTTTGGTTATATAGTTTTGCTGCGTTGTTACAGAGCACACCGACAATGCCTTATCTTTTTGGCAGGTAGCCCAGATTTCCTTTATGCTATGGAAATGTGTGGCTAATCACGATAGTAAGGAGCCAAAAAGGTAGACATGGCGACCTACCACGTTGAGCTTGGCTGCTGGAGCTTCCCATCTTTCTAATAATATACCCTACTTGGCATTTATTCTTTACATTTTCCCCTCAATATACGCGTTCCGAGGGTGTGGGGCTACTCAATTTCCGTATTTTTCACATCGGTCTGATAAACTCAATTTTTTTTATAAATTATTTTATATACTAATTTTAGGATTTGAATTTAAAAATAAAAGAATGAAACATATTTTCTTAACGATGAAACTAGATTTTTAATTTGTTTTAATTTTTTTATATATATATGTTTTTGAATTGTTTTAATATACTGATATAAAAATAATTTTTAAAAAGTATTATGTTAATATATTTTCGAGTAAAAAATATTTTAAAAAATTAACCACTATTATATTTTTAAACAGCAGAATAACATTATATTTTTTTTAGTGGAAAATTATGTAAAACTTAATTAATAGCAACTAGTAAGAAAATGTAGCAGAGATCACTGAGAAATGATTTTCGAGATCTGACTTTTGATGAGAAACTTTCGAAGTCAAACTAAGTAAGCTGACAAAAACTAAGAATTGTGAATGAGAAAATGTGTTTCTTGTACACAAGAGCCTAGCTATTAAAAGGATTGAAAAGGAGAAGAAACAGTAATTTTGATACCTCTTTTTTTCTTGTTACATGATCCCTCTTTTTCACAAACAAATCATGGCCTTCGCGGTTGATTTTTCAACCCTCGGATTCCATTTTTTTGCTGCTATTTCTCTTGATTTTTTTTTTTCTGAAAATAAGTAATAATAGGATGATTATTTTCGGTTTGGTTTTTATCAAAAAAAATAATTAAACCGAATTTTTTTTAAAAAACCCAAAACTGAACCGAAACCAGTTCCAACTGGCTGTTTTAGATTCGGTTTTTTAGGACAAAACCCTGTTCAAACCGGTTTGACTCGGTTTTTTTGGCTCGGTTTTTTGTTTGACTCGGTTTTTTTTCGGTTTTTTTTTCTGTTTGGGTTCGGTTTGGTTTTTTCAATTTCAGGCTTATAAAACCAAACCGAACTAATTGGTTTTTTCAAAATTTTAGTTGATTTTATCAGGTTTTTTTACTATTCAGTTTTTTTAGTTATTTTTTTTTATTTTCTTGATTTTTTTTATTTTTTTATTTTTTTACACACCCGTAAGCAGATCTCCATAAAAATATGCAGCTTGGTGCATGAAACAATTAATTAATTCAATTATATTTTTTATTCAGTGGAAATGTAAAAGAACGTGGTTCATAGTCAAAGTTAATGGCCCCTTTTTATATCAATTAACACTCTTTTTTTTTCTCGTGCATTGATTGACGAGTGGAAGGTTTTGTGCACAAGAAACGATGTCTTGTGAAGTTGACAAACATTATTAGTATTGATCAAGTAGTTTCATGCATACGTAATGGATTGAATTTTTATATTTTTTAAGGATAAATTTATTGAATATGTTTAGAAGTGTAGTTGTAATTATTTTTTATTTTAAAATATATTAAAATATTATTTTTTTTATTTTTTAAAAATTATTTTTGATATCAGTATATCAAAATAATTTGAAAATATAAAAAATATATTAATTTAAAGCAAAATAAAAAATAAAAAAATTTCAAATTTTTTAAATTTTTTTAAAAAACATAATGGCAAACAATATGCTAACAAACATTGAATCTCTATACATACGCCATGTCCGAACCAAATCATGAGATAATTAAGAGAAAAAAAAAAAAAGAAATAAGAGGCATCGACGGGCTCATGAGATGATTTAGTTTTTTTTCTTCCTTTCATTCAACTAGAATGGAATTGTTGCTTACATGGCCACGGTCCGATTATGGGTCGGAGCTCGTTGGCCTCACAAATATTTGATCCTAAATTCTATATATAGAAAAATAAAAAGATTAATGGTGGAGAGTAATAACTTTGAAAATGATGCTTTAAATCAACAATACAACAAATAAAAAACTGGGTTTTATGGTAAAAACTTATAATTAAGGAGTTTGCTATTTTTATGATCTCAAGTTCGAGTCATGTAATTGCTAATATAATGGTTATTAGAAGCTTACATGGTCGTTAACTTCAGAACTCGTGGGATTAGTCGAGATGTGCGCAAACTGGTCTGTATACCCACATTAATAATAATAAATAAATAAAAAAGTGGGTTTCGTTTTTTTTTTAATATGATTTTGTGATTTGTGTATATTTTATTGTTGTCGTCATTCTTATAAACGAGAACTCCACGGCCTTTGATTTTGGGATCTATTTTGGTAGCATTGCTATACCATCCCTAGCTATGAGCCATAGAGAAGGATCTGGTTTCACAGAGCTGGGAAAAAATTTAAGAACCGCAGCCTGTAGGTCAAGTACAGGGCTATAACTACCAGATCTAGCTAGCATTGTACTTAGGCTATGAACGTCTTTCTCTAAGCCCTTTAATTGTACCTATTGACTTCTCAATCCCATCAAAACTTTGATCACGCTCTGTTCATTATATATTAAAATAATAATTTTTATTTTTAAAAATTTATTTTTAATATTAATACATCAAAATAATATAAAACATTATAAAAAATTAATTTAAAATAAAAAAAATAAAAAATAATTTTTTTTTAAAAGATATTTTTAAAATAAAAAAACACAGGAATTCTTACAACATCTTTTTTTTTGCGCGACTTGGATTCTAAACTCTCTTTCAAGCTGAAAGTCTTGGCAAACGTTGTCCGAAAACTCAATTGAGGCATGTCAGAAACTAAATTTAGATACCCAGGTGTGAGTTTTGTTTTTGTTTAGGATTCATTTGAAAGTTAGTGAATAGTTTAGGGACTAATGTGAAGTTTGTCAATCAATATTGTTAGGTGGTGTTTAGTATTGTGATGATTGTTGTTTTTTAAAGTGTTTTTTATTTAAAAATATATTAAAATAATTTTTTTAAAAAATTATTTTTAATATTAATAATTAAAATATACATATAAAAAAAATTATCAAATAATTTTTGGACTGCGTTCTAAACTCT
>Ga0307517_10006070_pt1 | contig 18001 bp, 11 predicted proteins | sample 23_EM_MG_FD_194515 | JGI IMG/M metagenome (GOLD analysis project Ga0307517, IMG submission 194515) | Populus trichocarpa ectomycorrhiza microbial communities from riparian zone in the Pacific Northwest, United States - 23_EM | ecosystem: Host-associated > Plants > Roots > Unclassified | place... | reverse complement strand
TTTTTTTATTATTATTATTGTTGTTTCAGGGTACTTTGCAAGTTTTTTGCTCATGGGGCATGCTTGAAAGGGGAGCATTGTGAATTTTCACATGATTGGAAAGATCCTCCAAATAATGTAAATACTATGCTTTAGCAATGGTTCTATTTTTTGTCTTTTCTGTGTTTGATTGTTTATATGCAGTGAAATGATTGTGATATTTAATTGTTTGCTAATGCAGATTTGCACCTTTTATCAAAAAGGTATCTGCTCTTATGGTAGTCGATGCCGATATGAACATGTTAAACCTTCTAGGCCTGAATCTACTGCATCATCTTCATTGACAGTTCCTTGTCAACCTCTGGGCTCAAATTCCGTGTCCCTGGCCCTTCCTGCAAGAAATGTATCGAATGGGGTGACAACAGTACCGGGTGTTCCTCCAGAGCTTTCAAGTAGACCCTTTATTGCTCCCACTGCACCAGAATGGAATTTGGAGTCTGCACAACATGACTTCTTAGAAGATGGTGAGGTTATAGAGCCTAGGAATGTTAAACCAGCTGACCGATCTATCTGTTCATTTGCTGCTGCTGGTAGTTGTCCTCGTGGAGATAAATGCCCCCATATTCACGGTGACTTGTGTGCCTATTGTGGAAAGCATTGCTTACACCCTTTCAGACCTGAAGAAAGAGATGAACATTTGAAAGCATGCGAGAAGAAGCAAAAGAACCTTGATTTGTTAAAATATAGTCAAGAAATAGAATGCAGTGTATGCCTGGATCGTGTACTTTCAAAGCCCACGGCAGCTGAACGAAAGTTTGGTCTGCTATCAGAATGCGATCATCCATTCTGCATATCATGTATTAGGAACTGGCGTAGTAGTTCCCCAACCTCTGGAATGGATGTCAATACTTCATTGAGGGCTTGCCCAATATGTCGCAAGCTTTCATACTTTGTCATTCCAAGCGTTATTTGGTATTCCTCTAAAGAGGAAAAACAGGAAATTGTTGATACCTACAAGGCAAAACTCAGGTGATTTTCTTGTCATAAGTATACTGCTTCTTTACCTTCTACCCAATTCCTGGATCATCGTTATATTTTTGGATAACTCTGTAAGAATTTGTGAAATTTATGTTCTGATATTGGAAATGTTTTAAGACATAACTGTCATTTTTCTTGATATGGCAAAAAAGGAAAACAGAAACATCTTGCATATTCTCAGAGAAGATTGGTTGGCTGTTTTGTGATGATGTAGGCTATTAGTTTCATGTATATAAATTGTACTGGTGACTAAAAACTAGGTAGATAACCAAAAAAACTCGAGATTTTTTTAATTTGTTGAATAATAATATAATTACTTTGAGTTTTATAGGTCAATAGATTGTAAACACTTCGACTTTGGGAATGGGAACTGCCCATTTGGAACCAGCTGTTTTTACAAGGTAAAGTGCCCTCTTGGTCTGTTCATTGGAATGTTACGTTGAGATTCTCATTGTAGTTTGGACATTTTTCTTCTGTCAACTCTTCTTTTGCTCATTAAATGCTAGACAACCAAAAACTATCTATCATCTGTAGATGCGTTTGCCCCATTTTTTCTCCCTTTCCCTGCTGGTGAATACTTCTCTTATCGGCTTCTAACATGTGCTGCTAGGCAGTAACCTCAGATATGTTCAAGACTCCTTTTTTTTTTGTCTTAAATGTTGCTTTTCACACGTGCACACACATATTTTTTGGTGCTATATATGTGCCTCTGTGGCAGCCTTACACAGTCCTGCTGGGGTTAGGAAAGTGTGGAAGTGGCTTTTTACAGAAAGTAGAGTTAGATTTCAAGCCCTAGTTTTCTTTTCTATATCTTTTGCATGCATAAAGGGGTGTACTTCCCCTCCCTTGTGATCCCATTTCTCTCTTGTAGTGAGCATGATTAGCTTTCAGCCCTTTGGACTGAAAGTGAAGACTTTACCAAATAAACTGGCTGGTAGCAGTAATAGTGCCACAAGTGGAGAGGAGCATATGGTGCTCTAGGAGGAAGGGAAGGATTCAATTACTCAGATGATATACTATTACCATTATCTTACACATCTGAAAGACTTCGCCTTTCTTATTTAGCTACACTGCATATGAACAATGAAGCTCCTCTATTTTTTTTTTTTTAGTTTCAAACTTTTTTTTCTCTAGCAATTAGACCCTTCTTCAGCCTAAGAAGATGAAATTAGGCTTGAAATTATGATTAAAAATTTAAAATAGCAAATTAAAAGATAAAAGACTAAAATGTGAAACATGAAGAAAATATATGGCTAATTCCAAATTCATGACAATTTTTATTTTGGTATACAAGTTCATTTTGTTTACTTTTTAGTCTATGGGTTAGAGAGAGTAGAGAGAAACTAGTCTGAAAATGGAGAGGAGAGAGAAAGTTGTCGGTTTTCATTCGACGAAAGGAGTTTGATGGTGGTGGTTTTAGGCCTTCTTGTTGTCTGTAAAAGTAGATCGACTTGAGAGAGATTTTTTTAAGGTTTGATTTTGTGTTTTTGAATTGTTTTAAGGGTGCTTTGAGTTGGGAGATCATAAGGCCAAAATTAAAAAAAAAGCCCATGTGCGCGGCCTAGGCTTTTTAATTCAAGCCAGGCTCGTGCCCATGGCCTATTTGGTTTTTCTTTCAATTTAATTTTTGGTTTTTTTTCTAAATTATTGTATTTAAAATATCATAATTAAATAAATATATTGAATTTTTAAATTCATTAAGAATATATTTGAGTTATTATTTCAAATTTGGTTTAGAATTTAGAAATTGAATTCAAAATATCTGCATTTTCAAATTATATTAGATTTGAGTGGAGTAATTTATTCTATGAATTGTATCTGAATAATAACCTTTTAATCATAATAAAAAAAATTATTTTAATGATTTTCATGTTCATATTTCTATTTGATTAAAGTCACGGGTTCTAGGGGATAGCTTTGGTTAGCCCGAGTTGATCGAAGATGTTGTCGGCTCAATAATTGAAAAAAAAATTACTTTAGATACATTAAAATTTTAGTTCATAATCAAAATCTTACAAATATAAAATACATTAGTAACTCTTGTACATTTTTCTTTATGCTTAAAAAAAAAAAAAAAAATTCTGAACTGCAGCATAGCATGGTCCTATAAACAAATATTGTCTATGTGTTTCGGTGCATGTTATGTTCAATTTATGTCTATGTCCATGCAATCTACAAAGGAGGGAGACATAGTAACGAATATGCTTATTCTAGTGGTGCATGTGAATATCTCAATCAATTGACTTATGCTGGAATTTACAGAATCCATTATGTGTTGCCTGTATGCATTTAATCAATGTGCAACATTTTGCTAAATGCTGGTCATCTTTGGTGACTAGCAGCATGTACTCTTATATAGGTGTTTATAGTTTTATAGGAATTTTTGTCGTTGCTAGCACATCATGGTAGAAACAGTTGACAAGGTATGAAGGAACACTGCACAATCTGGCTAATCTTGAGAAAGCATGAGCGCACAGTACAAATTTGATGCCAAGTGAATCTTCATTCAAGAATGACCAATTGAATTGAAAATGTTTACAAATCAAGGAACAATGAAATTCACTTGGTATCCACAAAAGCAGTGAAATGCTGTTTATAGAAGCACCACTGCATTTTTGGGATGAAAAATGCAACAGGATGCCTTGTCAACTTAGCAAACAGAAGTAGCAACCCATCTTGAGACGTATCCACTACCTGCTATTATCTCATCTGCCTCTGATCTCTGTCATCATCTTTCCATCGCACATGCAACCACCCTGTTCTTGATGTTTTGCAACAACCTCCATGTTCTTCTACCCATCATTTATGCACCTTTAATGATGTTCTGATAATCATTCCTTCACTACATTTCTTTTGCATATAGGCCTCCACCTGGTATCTACGAGAATTAATATATCACAGACCCTCTCCATGGATGCCCTGTCCATGCACAAATCTTTTGTGCTGAGGATCAAGTGATGAAAATGGTTTTTTTAGCAGTGTAGCTGGATCTTAGATCAGGCTACTCTTTTCAGTGATCAGGACAATTTATGTATATTTCAAACCAATTTAGCATGCTGGAAACATTTCTTCTGCTTTATCTTTTGGGTTAGTCTTTCTGGCTTTCTAGCAGCTCTTTTTTACAATCACATTGGGAAAGATGGAACTCGCAATTTCTTAATTGTTTTTCTTTTGTATTTATGAAAATGTATTTGTCCTGATTAAAGTGTTGTTTTTTCTGCTTTCGTTTTGGTTCTATTTTGTGGTATGTTTTTGGCAGTTTTGCGTGGAAGTTAACCAGCTAAGAAATGCTATTGTAAATAGACAAGATTTCAAGCACCTGCTTTTGTTGCATATTAGTAATAAGAAAAAAAGAGTCTTTTGTTGTGCTGTTAATGCATGTGGATTTCATAATGATTCTGTTTTCAGAAAGTTATTCTGTCGCTCTTAAAATTTCTCTGACTAGCTGTTATACTCGAGAAAGCAATTTCTGATTGATGAAGTCAAGCTATTCTTGTTTACGTTTTCTTCCAGAGTAGAAGGTAGCAAACCTTTGATGGTTTATTAAGTGGGACTACTGGTAAAACGTTACTTTGGATTTGATAGAATTTGAATGAACAGCCTTGAGCCAAACAGACAAAAAAAGAAAGAAAGAAAGGAAGGTAGGAATATGAAATTGTATTGTTGCATGGATGGGCCACTAATGATGGCTCAGTATGTGACCATAAGTAGCAACATATGATATGGTATCATGAATGGATAACTTCTCAATCATGTGTTGCTTTTCTGCACATTTTATGCTAACAACTTCAGTGTCTCATAAAGTTCTCGATCATCGCTATTCTCAATTTGCAGCATGCATATCGAGATGGCCGCCTGGAGGAAGTTGTTTTACGTCATCTTGGAACTGATGATGGACAGACTGTGATAGCTAAAAATATCTGGTTCGCTTTGATCCTACTCTCTTAATGTTTCACATAAGTAGCTAATGACACTCTTGTCTTTCATTTATTTTACTGCTGTGTTTGATCCCTTCCATTAATAATTTGTTTTATTCTCAGGCTGTCTGATTTCCTCGGTAGCTTACAAATAAGGTGAGCTGGTGGTGTTTGAATGCTTTTAAAGGTAAGTTTAAAGTTGTGAGCAATGATTTGGTTTTTCAGATCCCTGATTTCTGAACTGTACATGCCTGAGCATTCTGTCATGTGCACATGCTAGTGTTATGTGGACAGACATGCATGCTTGTGCAACATCTGTCTCTTAATGGTCAAAGTAACTGTGCCTTTAACCATCTCAAAATATGCAGGATATCTATCAATGTCAAGACATGCACTCAACTTTATTGTGGAAGGTCTTCAATCTCCAGTGCCGAATCATGTTGTTTGTGAGGTAAATTGCCTTGTGAGTATTATATTCCACACCCATCAGTTTATCCTGTATGATGGACTTTCTGAGGTTTTGCTTTTAAAAATGTTCTCCTGTGTTTTTTAAGTTTAGGTTTGACTTTAACATACAAATTTCTAGTGAAAATGCATGGAATTCTCCCAATCTTCCTGGCTCTAACTACATAATCTGTATTGTGATAATTTTGTTTACTAACCATCAGCAGCTATACCAATCATCATTTCTTTCCTTGGATTTCCTTGTGAAACCTGAGCTGATGGGATTTCATGAAATACTTCAACTCTGTTCAAGGGTTCATTCTTCAGAAATATCATTTAAACAACATGTGAACATGACGGAAATTTTGGGTCTCATTATTCCTGTGATGTTTCCTTTTATACTTTCAATAGTTGCTCCCACCTTTGGAGTTCTGTTCTGGTAGGTTCTCTTGTAGGGATTTAAATGACCCTCTGGGGTTGCAGGTGGCGTGCATAAAATTCAGTTTGGAGGGAAATTATTTGTCATCTTAAGATAAACTTAAAAGTTCGCAAAGAATTACAATTAGATTTTCCTTGTGGTTGAATAATAAGTGGGTGCTTTGAGTCGCTCTCGAATCTAAACATTTATGGGTGGATATTATTTAGGCCTTATTGCGATATCCCTCTTGTATCTACTTTCTCACAACTTAAAGAGTTTTTATGCTTCCGAAAACCCTCATGAAATTTTGTGTCAAATGTAGGATGGCTTTCTGGAGGAGACTAATTTGTGGGAAGCTGAAAGATGTGCCGTTGTGTCATTATAAGCTGCATCTTAAGTTATTTTGAAATAATAAAACGAAGAACATGTCAAGGCATTGAAAGGTTTTGAACAGCGTTGATAAATTATGTACTTGTGAAGGAAAATGATTTGAATAATGGATGTTTGCGATTATAGTTTGCTTCCCTCACACCAGAAAGGACGGCGAAAACTGCAGGGTTTCGCCCTAATGGTTTGTAATAATTTGAAGTTTTGAGGACAATGTCAGGATGTTGTGGTGCATCATACTGGTGTTGCCTCTGTATAAAAGTTTTGAACTTTGAGGTATACATGAGATTTGATACAATGTAATTCATTTGTACCTAAGCCATGTACATCTTATGACGATTACAAAGTGGAATTTATTTTACCGCTTCCATCACAAAGCTTGAAATTGTTGGTGGCATTTGTTTGGTTCTCGACCTCCACATCTCATATGCTATTTTCTTATTCAAGGTCCTCTTTGTTATGTTTGCTTCAGAAACGATTTTTTCACACAAATTGCTTAATCTATGTATGGAATCTAATGTGAAAATAGGTCGAGGTTCGTAATGACAGAATTCTAGATGCTAGATTTCCATGCGAGCCGGATTTTTTTTCTTCTGCTTGAAGCCAGATTTCTTGTGTCTGGTAGTTTATTTGGTGTAAATGCTCATGTTGTTTTTTGGGTTAAATTCTAGGTTGAAAGCCCAATTAAATTAAGCGAGACAAAGTTGATTTAATTGTGTTATAATACAAACTATAATAAAGACCTACAGGAAGGTCATTAAGAAGACTAGATGATCTATCCAATAAACTTCTGGATAAATCATAAATGACTAGCTAATCCGTTACTGAAACGCCTGCACCTCCCAGTCTTTTGATAATAAATCTCTAGCCTGTATGATTAAATTATAATTCTTCTCAATGTTAATCTTATTTTTAATGATTAAATCAACAAGCAAGGTAGAATCTAATTCCAAAATAATTTGTTGGGATACTTTGGACCAAGCTTAATTCAAACCATTGGTAACTGCTCATAGTTCTGCACATACTGGCATATAAATCCCAATATTAATAGCAAAACCAACAATCCACATTCCCATATCATCCCTTATGACTCCACCAGCACCACCAGCCACTCTTGGGTTCCTTTGCTACAACCATCCACATTAATCTCCACCCAACCTATTGGAGGGTATCTCCACCCTATAAAATCCATATGCTTGATATTATTTATGTTTCCAAATTCACCAAACATAGATTGTTTGATATCACCAACTAGCCTCCTGATTACATGAACAATGTTATGGGAAGAATTAGCAACAAAACCAAACATTTATTGGTTTCTCTCCTTCCATATCTGCTATAATGCAACCCCGAATTCAATCGCCCAATCCTTCCTACTAGAATTCATATGATTACTTCTTAAATTGTTTACTAGCCAGGTGTACCAGTTGTGGGAGTAGAAAGCCTCCCTTTCTCCGGCCCTAACAATTCTATCCCAAACCCCACGTGCTCTTAGGCAATCTCGAAGAGCATGGATGGTTGTTTCCACATCTGTCAAGCAATGACTATAAAAAGGGTTAGCTGTAATTCTCCTTCTCCATCTAACCTCATTTGTCATAATAGCACCATGAGCGATTGTCTAAAGGAAGACTTTCACTCTTTCTAATCCCTTCCAATCCCAGATGATGTTCCACAAAGGGTCATATTCTTGTTGAAAATCTCTACTCTCTTCCTAGACTGATAAGCCGATTTAACTGAGAATGGGCCACTTGCAGAATGCCTTCAGTAAGCTTTATCTCCCCCTATATATGATGTACGAGGATTGTAACCTACCAAGACCATAACCACCTGGAATGGAAGTAAATGAGCAAACGTTTCCCACATCCATTGGCCTCCATCATCCACCATATCAGCTATCGAACAATTCAACAAATCCTCAGGAATATCTTGAATAGTGTGCATATTCAAAGGGCCATACCCTTTCAACCAAGAGTCTCCAAAACAGCACCTTTCTTCCACAACCCAAAGCCCAATTTAAACCTTGTGTGGCATAAGGCCACACTTTACAAATACCCTTTCACAAAGTTGAATCTTTTTTCTTATCTTGAAAACCTGGATTGAGCTCTTGCTCCTTAACATACTTATACCTTAAGACCCGCACCTATAAACTATCACCGTTCTAGAATACTCCTTGGGCCACTTTCATAATGAAAGCCCCATTCATGCTATCCATTTTCCTTAAACCCATACCCTCTAGGCTGGTACATAGTTTTCCAAGTCACCAAATGCACCTTATCTCTCCTATCCTTTTGACCCTAGATGAATCTCCTACACAACTTCTCAATGTCATAACAAATGCTCTTTGGGAGCAATGCCGATTGCATAGGATAAAGAGGAACTTTGGAGAGCACTGCCTTACATAAGGTAATCTTTCTTGCAAGAGATAAGTTATTTGATTTCCACCCACCAAGTTTTCAATAATATAATTGTAGGTCTGCTTCGTGTCTCTTTAATGAAGCAGGGGTACACCAAGATACTTCCCCAAATCTTTCGTAGTCTTAAAACCACTGATTCTGCTAATGTTATTGGTTAAAGCATGGGAAACATTCTTCAAAAAGAAGATTTTGGTCTTAGCCATATTAACTCTCTGACCTGAAACTTCACAAAAGGATTCCAGACAACCTAAAATCCTATCCATTTGATCAGTACTGGCTTTAGCAAATAAAAACATATCATCTGCAAAACATAGATGAGAAACACAGGGACCATTTCTTTTGACTCTGAAAGGTCACCAAGTTCCCTGCTCAACCTCCCTGTTGATAAGTTGCGACAATCTTTCAAGACATAAAACAAATATATAAGGGGATAATGGGTCCCCCTATCTTATGCCTCGAGATGGATTAAAAGCCACAGTAGGTTTACCATTCCATAACACATTAATAGATGTAGATTAAATGCATTTCATAATCAAATTAATCATATCAACTGGCAATCTTACCTCAGTAAGAGTATCTCTAATGAAATCCCACTACAATCTATCATAAGCCTTTTTCCATATCCACCTTGATAGCTATAATTCTCTTTCTCCTTTTCATTTATCTCATAGATTGCACTACCTTTTAGGCCACTATGATATTGTTTGTAATATTCCTACCCAGAACAAAACTACTATGGGCCGTACTAATCAGATTCGACAAGATCAATTTGAGTTTCTTCACAATAATCTTAGTCACCATCCTGAAGCTAACAATGCATAGACCAATTGGTCTAAACTAGTAGAGATATTCTGGAGCATTCATTTTCGGAAAATAATCAAATGAGTTTGATTCACCTCTGCCACTTTAGACTGCCCATGAAAAATGTTTTTGATAAACTCACACACTGACTGGCCTCCTATTGTCCACTAAGATTTGTAAAAAAAGGCTGGAAACCATTTGGCCCGGGTGTAGTATAAGGCTTCATGTCAAAGATTACAGCCCTAACCTCCTCATCAGATACCGGCTCTGCTAACTGACTTAAGTGAGCTTGATCGATCTCTGGAAAACTGTCATGAAGCTTAACTCCCTAAACCAAGGAATCCTCTCTTTTAAACAAATTCTGATAAAACAACCTGGCCATATCCCTCAAAAAGTCCTCATCCTCCACCCAAACATTACTGTCATTTTTCAGCATTCTGATCTTATTCCTCTGCCTTCTGATGACTGTCTTTGTGTGGAAGTAGGAAGAATTTTTGTCCCCATAAATAATCCATTTGCATCTCGACTTCTGAAACCAATGAATTTCCTCCTTCCTGGTAATCTGATAGTACTCTGCTAACAACTTATTCTCCAATCTACCCAAAAATCTATTCCTAGACTTTCGTAAAGATTTCTGGATCCCATTAAGCCTAGTCAGTACCCTCCGCTTCCGTTGGAAAATATTGCCAAAAACAAATCTGTTCCAATCTTTCAATTGGAGAGCCAGAGAATCCAAATTATCAGTTAAATACCTCATACACTCCCAGTACTCCTGATAAAAGCTACAAAATTTTCATGACTTACCCAAGCTGCCTTAAAACAAAACAATCTGACATTATGCTGTCTGTTACTCTGGTCTAACAATTCCACCAAAAAAGGGTGGTGATCAGATCGAACTCTAGGTAATACTCTGATTCTAGCTTCCTGAAATTTTATCCTCCATTGATGATTCCCAAAACCTCTATCTAACCTCTCATAAACCCTGCTATAACCCAGTGTTTCAGCTCCTCTCAAAGTGAATTTATGTCCATTAACTCCCTAAATTTACCAATCTACAATCTTGCACCCATCTCCCAAATCTAATACATCTCCTCATATCTACTGCTACCCCCAACCTTCTCCAAGACCAATAAAATATCATTAAAATCTCCCACTACCATCCAAGACAGGACAATATGTCTCGCCAAGCTAGCCACTTCCCCAGTAAATGCTCTTGTTTCCTCGGAAGAAAGGGTCAATAGGCTTCCACTGCACTTCGGGATAGTCCATTTTCATCACTAAATTCCTCTCCATTTTTCTCAAGGTTTGAAGCGGTTGGACTGTTCCGTTAGGACATATAACCTTTGTTGTGAACCATGGTTTTGTGTTTCCTTCGTTCCTTCTATTTTTGTTCCAACATTTAGAGGGATCTTGTTCCCTTCTTCTTATTCTTTATATATATATATATGAGAAAAAAATGCTAAAATTAAATGATGATGGACAGTAAAATCCCCAGAGCGCAGGCATACCATGTTTTTTTTTTATTGTGTTCAACTGTGACGGTGAATTCATAAAAATCAACCTTTGATCCATAGTTTGGTAAGATGAAGTCTGTAATTACTATTACATGCTAAAAACAATAATGAACTCCAGCTTCTAGCATCAAATACTGCAAGTACTAATGTTTTCCCTATCGAATAATTTTTGTCATAATTTAGAATTTCTTCGAATGGTCGGACAATTACCAAAAACTGAATCTTCTCTAGAGGCAAAAATATGGAACAGTCCATGATTTCTTAAAACTACTTCCAACTCAGGAGATGAGCAAGTTGAGTTCTTCTCAGGGCTGCGTTCACGAAGATTTGTGCCATCTCCTAGTTTATGTGAATTATGATGTATGTACAGTATCATTCTGACGGTTAAAGGTATAGCAAATACAAATATGGAAAAAAAAAGCACCTGATCACATGAACGTAATAAAATAATGGCAAAAAATAAAGTAATTCACTAAAAATAATATATTATGAACCATATTTTATTTACTCTATTTATCAACGTAGAATAAAATCATGTACATCATCAAACCATCTCTTTCTTTATGCATTAACAAATAATGAAATCAAGAATAAAAGGCCAAATAATTATACACAAGTCCCTCAAACAATTTATCGAAAAGAATGTCAAGCGAACAGCAGCATAACTAAAGTAATTTAATGCTTCAAGAGAGCAAGCAGAGACAACAACAGGGTTGAGCAAAACACCGCCCCAGACATCCCCAAAGAACAGGCTGCTCCCTTGTCCATTGTTGGCGCAGGTGCTGGTGCCATCTCAAAATCTTGAGCAGTAACAGTAGCAGAATACATTGCCACAACAAAGAAGATGGCCATAGCCTTGAATGTGCTCGCTAATTGAGCCATGAAGACAGAAAGCAAAATATATGGCGAAAGAAAAGATTGGTGTTTTCGAGTATATTATAGAGCTTGTGTGCTTCTTCTTAGTGCTGTTTGTGTGCTCTTAGAGGGCTTAGGGCAGAGGGGTATTTATAAAGGTTTTGTGGAGGCTTGTGGGACCCCAAAACAAAACCTGGAACAGCTGTGCCATGTTCACAGGTGAGAACCTTTTGATTCCAGCATGTGAAGGCAACTTTTTGCTTGCTATCCACATGATCTGGGTTTGCTAAGCTGCTTCCACACTCAGGACCTCAACGTGTAGTGAAAGTTCTAAGGGGTCTTTGAATACAATGCATGCTCTTTCTTTTTGGTTTCCGTCCAAAAGTATTTTCTGTCACATGTGATATGATCAAATTAAAATCAAACACCAATTACAAGATAATTCTTAGTTCAGATTGCGACAACGCATTAGACAGTGCAATTTCTGACTTTTCACGTTCTAATTAGGTGAGCTGAGTCTAAAAACGATAAAATCTCGATTGCTTCAGCAAATTTTACAGCTATATTCGTTAAAACACATGGAAGGAAGGTTCAACAACAACACGCGCCACCTACAGAAGAATATTGATTATAACTAAATATCTAAAAGGCGTGTGCAAATTTCATGGCTAACCCTTTTACTGTGGATTTCTTGCTCAATTTCTTTTCAATTTGATCCTCAAATTTTTTCTTATGCAATTGCATCCTTTTGCATCAAATCCAAGGACAATTAAATCAAATTTGTTGACAAAGGATAAAATTAAAAGACAGGAGACCAAATTTAAAAAAGCGCCACAAATGAATGATAGTTTCAAAATTCACATAAAAAGTTTAATTTAGTCCTCATACTTTAAAAACTATATAATTTTATTTTAAAATTTTGCTTTATTTTTAATTTCATCTTTTTTTTGTTTGATTGCATCATTTTTAGACCAAATTCAAGGGAAATTAAATCAAATCTGTTGACTAAAGACAAAATTGAAAGACATGGGACCACAATGATGGTTTCAAAGTTCACACAAAAAAATTAATTTAGTCCTCACACTTTAAAAATTATACATATTCCATCCCTCAATATTTTTTCAAGTTAATTTTGGTATGATTTGAGAGAGGAGAGAGAGAGGAAGAGAGAGAGAGGTTGTCAAATTCTAGTGGTAGAGAGAAAAATATTGTTAGTGCCGGTTTAGGTCACTAAAATAGTCGATCTTTGTGTCAAATAGTTTCATTTGACGAGCGGAGCTCGGTATAAGTGCTTCTTCTTTTTTTACCTAGGAAGTGCCTGAAAAAACAAATTTCAGCCGGGAAATTTTTTTTTATTTTGGATTAATTTCAGGTTTCAAGATAGTTTTTTGAGGTTATGGATATATAGGTTTATCAAGGTTAATATGATATTTTTTTTTATGTGTTTGGAGTAAAAAATGGATTGCAAAATGAGTTTATGAGTAAAAAACAGTCAACCCTGATTTTCAGCCAATTTGCAATAAAAAATAATAATATAGCCCTAACGAAATATGCTAAGCCAAGTAGCTCCTGATCTTTTTTTTTAATTGATGCTTTTTTATTTGTATTTTTTTGAAATTATTATTTTTATTTATATTTAAATTAATACTCATTCTCTCTTTTATTTTGTTTATATATATATAGCTTCTTTTAAATGACATTTATTTTTTAGTTATTTTGTATGTATTTAGTGTTTTAAGAGATTATTCTAATTCATCTATAATTTTTTTTGATGTTTTATATAAATAAAACATATTTATTTTTAGATAATATTTTTTTTATTTTACTCAATCAATTTCATGTGTACTTGTTTTTATTATCTTTTGATTGAATGAAAATTTGATTTGATAAACAAAATCATTAAAAACAACCAGGTGAAAGGTATTTACTACAATGTCAATTATTTTGATCTATATATGTCTATCAATTTTTTATTTGTTATTAATGATTTTTTATTTATTTTTTAACATACATGATTTTTAATTTTTTTAATTATAAATATGCATAAATTTTTTTATATAAATTTTGTTTGTAATATAAAAAAAATATCTAACCCGTTAAAGTAGGTGGTGATTGTCTAAACTCATCACGAAGGCTTATATATAGGGGTAGCACACACCGGGGAAAAGCACTCATATTTTTGTCTATTTCCATTTGTTTCCACCAAATTCTCCAATAATAGCTTGATAAATGTCTCGCTGATTGTAATTGGCGGGGTGTGAATGCTTGTAATAAGTCTTTCGTGCATGCCCACCCTTTATATATGTGTTTTATTATTCAAAATTAAAAAAAATATATATGAAAAAGTCCTCCAAATGAAACGAAAATCGACAGCTAATCGGTCAAGAGAAAGAAAAATAATTCTGACTTTTAGTTGTCAAATTCAATTTCCTCTCCACAAGTTTTCCAGGATGAATTTGCAAGTTTATGTCAAATTTAATTTCCTTTCCACAAATTCAATATTATGTCCGAAGAAACTATCATATTCTTTGTCATGATTCAAAATTATGAAGATGTTGTAGTGAATAAGGTTAATCTTACATAAAATTTTCGCTAGATGGTCTAATTTAAAAGAAACAAAAGTAATATATCAATTAAAAAAAATAAATAAAACAGTTTAAGATCTATAATTTATAATATATCAATTTGTTTTCTTGTTTTTACACCATTAGGAGAAGGAGAACCACCATGACTTAGATTTGATGTAGGATGTTCTCTCTTCAAAGTTCCATGCAAACATATTTGTAGGTTAAATTATACAACTCTTTTTTTTTTAAAAAAAAAATAACTAAAATGAGTCTCTAAGCTTTAAATTTTTAATTTGATTATTATAATAAAAAAATAAATATTTTCATGTTTTATTTAGATTTTCATGTTTCTGTCAATTTTAACTAGGGATAATTACAAAAATTCTCATTTAGTTTGATCTAAATTTTAATTTATCTCTATACTTTTATAAATTACACTACATCTTGAATCAAATAAAATTTTTAAATAAAATGCATTGTTAAGAATGTAAACTATCATTAAATATATAAATTATTAGATAAAAAATGCAAATTATAAAAATAATTTTTATTAAAAAATGACACGTGTCTAAAACATCATCTCTTTTTCTCCAAGCCGGAAAAAAAAAATATTTTTTTAAAACAAAATCGGAATTTTCTGCTCACTCTCCGTAAATCTCTCTTCAAAGGGGAAAAAAAAAAAAGGTTTCCCTACAGTGCGCACCATTCCTGCATCAAGCCAATGAACACAACATAGCTTTAAATTTTATAATGCACCATCTGAACGCGCCTCCTGCTTCAATGACGTCTTAAACTTCCAATGTATGATATGATGATGTGCAGCAGCACCCACCCTCTTCCTTAGACCAACCCCATCTCTCCCTTCTCCCTCTCCTTTGCTTAGAAATCCAAAATTCATACGACCTGGAGACCTTTGCTCTGCAGTTCGCTCACCTTTGCTATTCATGGTTTCTGTACGGTGTATGTGTTAGCTGGAGCCACCAGCACGTTTATGATAGTTAAATTAAAAAATTTAAAAACTCATTTAGTTTGATCTAAAATTAAAGATAATTTTGAGTGATTAAGTGCATATTTGCATATCAGCCACCCATATCCCCTGGGAAGAGAATAGCAGGGGAGGGCTCAGGAAACTTGTTGAATTTCTATTTTTTTCTTATGACATCGAATAACTGTTTGTTATAGAATATGGATATTTGTGATTACAATAGTTTTTTTCGTAGACTAATCGTTCTTTTACATAACAGCAGGGGAGGGCTCAGGAATTGGTACCTTTTTTTTTTCTTTCCCAACAATACACTTCAATCGATTTATTTTACTATGCAAAGCAGAAATTGCCAAGCTTTTGAGCATCGAATGTCTCTTTCAAAATTCTCATCCTCTTAACCAGGAACAGAGCTCAATGGTCCATGGTCTATCGCTATGAACAAGTGAGTGAACACTGATCTGACAGTCACATACCTTTTATTTTGCAATTGACCATTGTATATCCACCCGAAAGAGAACTTATCATATGATAGCGAAGAAGAAGAAAAGCAAGCGAAGCCCGTTTAAGTTGCTAAAATGAAATGATCTATATATGAAATATAGAATAAATAATCAAATACATAAGTAGTTGTAAATCAGTGTATTACATATCCCTCATCTCAGTAAAAATAAATCTGCCAGTCTACAAGAGAACCCATATGTAATAAATAAACCTTTATTCAACTGTATAGACAAACCAATAAATAATAGAACTCCTGAATCCCTCGAAAAATCACTCTCAAAAGAGTACATGTATAAACCCCATCCCAGTAATCTATATATAATAACCCTCAGATCGCAAAAATCTAATGCCTCAAAAGAGCGAGCATGGACAAGAAGAGAGAAGAGCAGATAAGAGCCCCGGAAGTCCCAAAAGAATAAGAAGCAGCGCCCGCGCCAATTGCTGGTGCTGGCGCTGGTGCCATCTCTCCAAAATCTTGAGCAGAAACATCAACGCTAGCAAACATCGCCATTACAAGAACAGCAGCGAGAAACTTCATTGTGGCAAATTCCATTGAGCAGGGAATTGGATCTCGAGACACAAAAAAATTATCTTTCAAGAAATGTACTGAGGGTGCAAACCAAATCTTGAGTACTCAATTGTTGATCTTGATGGTGATGAGAATAGAAGTGACAAGGAGGGGTTTTTATAGAGTAGGGTACGTGTGGGTTTTCAGAAAGAAAACGCGTGGGGCCATAGAGAACGTGGACAACTGGAGAGACACGTTGAGGGAGAGAAAACGGGAACCAGTTTGAGTCCAGCAAGAAAACGGCTGGTTGTTAAGAACAATTTGATTTAGCGGGCACTTGTCCCAATTTTCTTACCCTGTCTTCGAAACCGTTAACCTAACACGAAGACAGTCCCCATACGGAACATTTAACGTAGTTAAAACGGAATGTCGGTGTGGGATTGGATTGCTGGGCTTTGACTTGGCAAAATGGGCCACGCATGCATCCCTTCTCTCCGCGTTAGTTTTTATATGTGATGATGCTAAGCTAATGGCAAATGAGGAGGACAACGTGATTTTTAGATGATAAGGTTGAGGAAATTGCTTTTCGGTTGTGGATTGTTACTGCAAAAGAGACTAGTGAACTACTAAGATTGAGCTTGTTAAACTTGAGATAGGGTTTGAATTTGAATGATTGGGGACAAATAATCCCAATCTGAAATGTAATATTTCTTTTATCTTTTATCTTGGATTTATTTTTAAAGAACGATGGTAAATTTCATTAACTAAACTGCTGTAAAAAATAATTTTAAATGTGTTTGTGTATAAGGTGCAGTACGGTGACATACCTCATAGAAAGCATGAATTTCATACTTTTCAAGAGGTGTGTCGTGCATCGCATCTCTTAAACAAACATACTCTAAGTTGTAAAGTATTTGATAATAATATAATTTATATTTTAAGACTTCACGTTTCAATTTAAGTTTTAAATTGAAATAATTTTTTATATATTATCATAAATTTATTAATTAAATGATTATGAGTTTGAATTTTATTTAGCATAAAATATTGTGAGCTTATAAATACAAGTTTCAAACTTAAAAAATTTTTACTTAAGAAGAAGTACTATAAAATGATATAAATTATATATTTAATAAAATAAATTTTTAGATTAAAATAGTTTTATAAAATTGAATTTTTTTTAAAAAAATAGGATATCCAAATATCCAACGTAACTTGATTCATGAAGTCTTGGTGTTTGTAGAGTATGGTTGTGGTTGCTTTTCAAAGTGCCTTTCACTCAAAAAAGTATGCCAATAATATTTTTTTATTTTTTAAAAATTATTTTTGAGATCAGCACATTAAAATGATTTGAAAATATTAAAAAATATTAATTCAAACAAAAAAAAATTTTAAATTTTTTTGATAGCGCTTTTGAAAAGCACTCCCAAACACCCAGCCGTGACAATATAAACTGAGTGCAGTATAAAAAAAAACATACAACACTCTAATTTTCGGAAGCGCTTTTCGTCCCCTACGTATTACTCGGTTGACAGCCATTGAAGCCCTTTTTTTTTTCCCTGCAAGTTGACAATAGAAATTTTCGTTCTAACTTCTGAAATAAAGAGTGCCCAATACTATCAACTGGTGTAAGAATATTCCAAGTTTTTTCTTTTGAAGGTTAGTTCTTCCCA